>FXBF010000037.1_pt1 | contig 33366 bp, 55 predicted proteins | sample 5335321 | NCBI WGS metagenome assembly FXBF01 (sample SAMEA103928391, study PRJEB20085) | sediment metagenome | isolation source: sediment
GCTAACCACCCCCCTACCGGCGCACATGCCCCCCAAAACGCCTAGCCTAGTTAGGCTAGGCTAGGCTAGGCTAGGCGGGATCCCGGTAGGGGGGCAAGGAGACGAAACGAATGGAATACAGATTGCTTATAAACGGTGAAATAATAAAAGATGGGGATGAGGCAGATGCGAGTCGCTCATTCCATGATGAAGCAAAATGGAAACCGGTTGCAAAACATAGTATTGGCAAAAAAGCATCCGATCCCACATTTCCGGCTCACACTATCTACCGGCGGCCGGTATTGAAATGATTAACTCAATTCTTAACTGGCTATTCGGTGAACAGCAGTACGGCGAATCATACTGGAACGTGCCTCGCGTAGATGAGTATGCCGGTCTGTGCATCCCGGCGCGGGCAGAGCCACTAACAGCGCGGCGCATTGCGCTGCCACAAACAACACGAAGCAAGTTAGCGGATGCTTTCTTTAAGAACGCGTCCAAAGGGAAACGACATGAGTACGAACGGATCGAAACCAAAGTCAACCGATAAAAGTGGATTACAACCGATGGTAGCCGAAGGTAGCCTCCTAGTGCCGCTAGAAACGTGGTCGTCTCTATTTTCTGAGAGTATGACCGGCAAAACGATTACCGGCGGCCGTTTCTCAGGCGCAAGCGATTTGATTATAAAGTATCTGGAAAAGGTGACGCTATGACCGCCTGGATTGAACCGGCGATATGGATATTCCTTCTGCTCGGTATTCTGGCAGCTTGCACTTATATTCTGGAGAACATGTAATGGCAAATGAAACGCGCCATTACTTCGGTGCATATCTGAGGATAACATTGAAACCTACCGACCGGGAATTCACCGCTATAGACGACATTATCAACGACGATTTGGCCGACGAGTTGAGCGAAATTACGCCGCCGTCGCTATCCAAGACCGGCATGATTATCGCCATTAGCAACGGCGCAGCGCCCGGCGGGGAGTGGGTGTGCATTTTCCCGAACGAAGCCGACGAAGCCGATATTCTTCCGCTCATGGTAGGCAGCGCCATACATCAAAAGATTAACGAGTTGGCAATCAATTATCGTGAGATCATTGCGGCGCTCAGAGAATCGCCGCTAGTCGAGGCGGTGGTTGTCGAATTTGGATACGTCCTTGATATTGATTATTGATTTTCAAGATAATTCTTGAGGAGATGTGAAGCGAAATGAACATGACAAACAGTGTGGGTGCGATGACTGCGTACAGCGATGCGCTTGCGGATGCGGGGGAACATTCTACTATTGCCACAGGCGCAATGATGCGAATACTAAACCAGCAGCGAAAGACGGCCGTAAGAGACGCGGTGAGGCTGGAACTGACTAACCGCATGAATGCAAGGATAGCGACCGGCACGGCATGGCAGCGTGACCGACCACGACCCCAACTTGCATACCTGACAAACTCTATGGCGAACGCACGGCGACACGAGAAGCGATGCGTGGCAATGAGTTTGCACGGCGCAACCTCTTAGATTTTTTGTTTCCCTTTAGAAACCCCCGATTCGTCGGGGGTTTCTGCTTTGTGCTACAATTACCGCATTATGTTGAAAGTAAAAACGATAGAGGCCGCGATTTACCAGTATAGGGGGAACGTTACGAAAGTAGCAGAAAGTTTGGGAGTTAGGCGCACGACAATATCAAACCGTGTGGTCAAAAGTGACACATTAAAAAAAGCATTGGATACCGCTCGCAACCAACGAAACGACGCAGTGAAGGATGTTCTTTACGAAGCCGCCGTCCTTGACAAGAATATTACGGCCGCAATCTTCATAGCAAAAACGCGCATGGGTTGGCGGGAAACAAACATTACAAAACACACCGGCAAAATAATAATGTCGTGGGCAGACGATGACGGCGATAACGATTAAAGCCCCAACACTTCACGCCAGCCAAAATCGCGTAAGAAAATCAACGGCACGGTTCAAGGTTTTGGCCTGCGGGCGGCGCTGGGGCAAGACCCGCCTCGGCGCTGTTCTTTGCTTGGCAACGGCCGTAAACGGCGGCCGGGCGTGGTGGGTAGCCCCGACTTACAAGATGTCGAATGTCGGTTGGCGTATCATCAAGTCGCTATGTATCCAAATACCGGGAACGAAAATCAACAAAGCAGAGCGGCGCATCATGCTCCCCAACGGCGGCGAAATCAGCATCCGCAGTGCGGATCATCCTGACTCCCTACGCGGCGAGTCGCTAGACTTTGTGGTGCTAGACGAATGTGCTTTTATGCAGTCCAGTGCATGGCATGAGGCGTTACGGCCGTCACTTTCAGACCGCGTCGGCAAGGCAATGTTCATAAGCACCCCGGCGGGGCGCGGATGGTTTTGGCAGCTATTCCAACAGGCGGCCGATGGCGGGGAGTATGAACGTTGGCAGCTACCAACCTCAGATAATCCGTACATCCTAGATTCTGAAATCGAGGCGGCGTATAAGACGCTGCCTGAGCGCATCTTCCAACAGGAATATGAAGCGATGTTTTTAGATGATGCGGGCGGCGTTTTTCGCAACGTCCGGGAATGTGCGACGGCCGTACCGCTCAATAAGGCAGATGGCAACCGGCAATATATCGGTGGCGTGGACGTAGCGACAATGGTGGACTTTACCGTCGTGTCAGTGCTAGATGTGGAATCAAAAGAGATGGTATATATGGACAGATTCAACCGGGTAGAATACCCTGTGCTTGAAGACCGGATCAATGCCGTGTATAACAAATTCAACATGACGGCGATTGTGGTAGAATCAAACAGCATCGGCCGTCCGGTGATTGACCACATGAGGCAGCGCGGCATGACTGTGCTACCATTTACCACGACAAGCGCAACCAAGACGGCCATCATTCAGAAGTTACAAACAGCATTTGAGCATGGCAATATCACAATACTAAATGACAGGATATTGGTAAATGAACTGTTGGCATTTGAGGGAAAACAGATGGCGACGCATTGGAAATACGCCGCACCGGCAGGATTACATGATGACTGCGTTATGTCTCTGGCGATTGCTTGGGATGCAGTTCAGGCTAACAACGAGGTAAAAGTGTTATGGTAGATTATGAAAACGAAGGGCTGAAACCAGGTATACATTTATTTCAAGGCGAGCATCATCTAAAAACGATTGACCACGCCTCATTTTTTGGCAGCGGTATTGATTTTCACAACATCGGCGGGGTCATTTCAGAGTCGGTGTGGGAGCAATTCGCTAGGGCTGCATGGGTACGCGCCGCCATCGTCACCCGGCAAGATTACATGAGCCAAATACACACTGAATGGGATGGGGTAGGGGATGAGATAGTTGCCGGCATTAGCCTCATGGACTTGCCGCGCATTGACACGGCGCTGCAACTTTTCGGATGGGCTTTCTTCCACAAAGAACGGTTGGAAAACGGCCGGGTTATCAATCATCGCTGGCTAAACCCGGACTTTATGATACCGCAATCAGATACCGCCTTTCCCGGTGGATTCCACCTGTACAATTATTCAACCAGCGAGATTATCAAGGATGCCGGGGCAATGATACCGGATCACGACTTGCTTATCATTCGGCAGGACGGCGTGAGAGAGGCGTACCCGATGTCATCGGCACAAGTGGCCGCGTCGCTATCTAGCCAAATAGTGATTGGCATTGCGGAGACAATGGATTCATTCTATGACACTAACGCGCTGCCGGTTGTGGCCGTGATAGTGCCGCCAGAGACACCGCAAACCAGCGTCGAAGCAGCGGCAAATCGTTTTCGTGAAATCTTCCAGTTTAGACGGCCGTTGTCTGGCAACAAAACAATAGGCTTGTCAGGCGACGTAAAAATAGAAACAATATCATTTTCGCCTGACGATTTGCAGATGGGCGAGCTTTCCGATATGCAAATCAACGCTATCCTTGCATCGCATCAGGTGTCGCCAGCGTTGATAAACAGAGACGTTAACCGGGCAGAACTTGAGTTTAGACAAATAGAAATGGTAATAAGAATGGGGGCGCGCCTGAAGCTAATTGAACACATCATCAATAATGATACCGACTGGAACTCGGTAGGTAATCCACACTTGACCCACAACATCAAAAAGCATGAGCTGATGCAAACCCAGAACTTGGCGACCGCGCAATCCTTGCAAATGTTGACGGGCGGCCAGCCGATAATGACGGTTGACGAGGCACGGGAAACGTTAGAGCTTGAACCAATGCCAGAGACGATGATACCGGAACAATCAGATCATGAAACGGCCGTGCGCTCATTTGAAATGGCAGTGGTGAATGATGAGACGGCAAAGGCGCGGCGGTATTACAAAAAGAACGGGGCGAAGGCAAGGCCGTTTACTAGCAGCGTCTTAACGTCTCATGCGTTAGAACATATCAAATCGGAGGCAACCGGCGACTCGCCGGATTACTTTCGTAGCTACTAAGCGTCGACACCCCCTAAATGAAGATGAGGTTTTTAAGCTGCCGGAGCGAAAGCGACTAGAGAAGCGCGGCGAGCGTGAGATACTGGCGGCGCTGCGGGCGCAGCTTTTGCTACTTGTACCAGATGACGCAACGCTTGATTCATTACAAACACAACCGCCCAACGTGGCCGACAGTGATGACGAATTGGCGGCGGCTCTGCTGGCTCTTATTATTGCAGCGTCGTCAATTGGCGTTGGCGCTGGTAGTGACCAACTGGACACGGCGGCGCTTGCGGTAGATAACGCCGCCGCAATGTCGGCGGCGGATGAACAGAGCGCCATCATTGCCGAGCGAGCTTTACAGCAGATAAACGACACGACGCGCCGGGGACTAATGGCGGCGATAACGGCCGCCGTGACGGCCGGGCTAACGATGGAACAATTTAGAGAATCAATAGACAGGTACTTCAACCGTGACCGGGCGGGGAACATTAGCCAGACAGAAACGACAGACGGTTTTGCCGTTGGCGTAGCAGCGGCGGCGACGTTGGCGGAAGTTACTCTGATGGAATGGTACACATTAAGAGACGAGCGGGTATGCCCGATTTGCCTACCAATGGACGGCAAGCGTCGTCAAGTTGGCGGCGCTTACGACGCGGGCTTGCCGGTGCAAGATTCACCGCCCGCCCATCCCCGCTGCCGTTGTGGTGAAACGATGGTGCTGAGGTCAATTGGTAGATGATAAAACCTGACAAGCTTCACGAACGCCGCCGCCTCATTCAGAGACTAAAAGAATTAGAGGATGAACTAATACAGAGCGGTGCAATAAAGCGCCGGGTTATTCGGCCACGTCGCCAGATTGACAGGCGGCGGCCATATCTATATAATCCTGATTAGCTAATAATATAATACTGCCCTTGCCCAAGCGCACTGCCTCCCCTTCAGGCAGTGCGCTTTTTATTTGCGAATAACCTATGCACGAAATCAAAATACTAGACCAAGATGATGAGACTATCACACTAGGAGGTTTTGCCGTCGTGTTTGACGGCCGCGATTTGGAGGGGGATACGTTCACAAAAGACACCGATTTTATGCTCGACAACTTTGCAGATAATCAGCCGGTCATGATAGACCATACGCAGCCGGTGATTGTCGAGCATAACGGAAAGACGTTCAAGCTTACTGGCGTTCCGATGAAAGTAGGACACGTCATAGAGGTAACGCCTCAGGATGTTGGCTTGTACGTCAAGCTTCTTATAGAAAAGGCGGGCAACTATTGGGGCATCGTGGACGGCATGATGTCAACGAAACGATTGGGGCTGTCATCTGGCAGCGTATCGCATCTAGTTAGAAAGGACGGTGGCGTTATTAAAACGTGGCCGATTGCCGAAGTATCATTAACGCTCACGCCAGCAGAGCCGCGAACGGCCGTGCTAGGTGTAGAGCCTATCAAGATTGTTTATGAAGATGGCGACCTGATAAAAGGGATCATTAAGGCAGCGGGGAACGCTGCGGATGATGCAGACTCAGAGGCCACAATATTGGATTCAGGAGAATTAACAATGTCAAACGAAGAACAGGAAGTAAAAGAAGAGGAAGTCCAGGATGAGGAAGCGTCAACAGTTGACAATATTGTTGATTATTCTAAGTTCGTGGACGAAATCAAGGCATTGCGTCTTGATATTGAGAAGATATCGAAGCCGGTAAACAAGATTACAACCACGCACATCAAGACCACAAAGACGGCCGCCAACGAAAACCCTGTTGTTAAAGCCAACGCCGATTATGCTAATTGGGTACGCAATGGCGGAAACGGCCGTTATCAGTTAGAGCTTTTCGGAAATGAGGTGAAAGCACCGGCTAAATATGCTTGGGGTTTTGACGCTGACGGTAAGCAGACGAAGGCGATAAATATCACTACCCCGACCGAAGGACAGGAAGCAGTGCCGATTGGTCATCATCGGGAAATCATCCAACAGATGGAAGAAATCGGGCCCCTATACCAACGCTTGGGAGTTCGCAATATTCCAGGAAAGGGTACGACGGTCAACGTACCAACGCAGGCGGCGGGCGCTGGTTTGATGACTCCCGCAGCAACCGAAAGCGCCACTGCTGTTGATAATGACCCGGTGTTCGCACAGGTGGCTATGACGCTATTGAGCTACCGGACAAAGGTTGCCGTGACATACGAAATTCTCAATGATGAGGATTCAATGTTACTCTCATTCCTGTCTGGATTCGCGGCGCGGGCAATGGTGAACACTCACAACAGCCTGCTAAATGCGGAGGTCGCAGCCAATGGTACATCTTATGGCACAACGGCCGCAAATACCGGATTCGCTGCTGGTGAAATTGAGGCGGTGGCTGGTAATGACACTTTAGCGCCGTACATTGACGACCAGGGGATGACGTGGGTGATGCGTAACAGCACACATATGAACATCCTGTCAATTGACGGAAATCGTTTTTATGCTGACGATACGGCTGGCGGTATGGTAGGCACACGCAACCGAATGTTGCTAGATTACCCCGTCACTCGTTCCAACTTTGTCCCTGCCATCGCCACGACTGCCAAAACGGTTTTGCTCGGAAATTGGGCATTCCTGGCCGTGAGACATGCACCGACGTTTACCGTCCTGCGTGACCCGTACAGCCGCGCCGAAAACGGGGAAGTCGTGTTCCATTACTTCATGCGTACCGTGTACGCAGTGTTGCAAGCGGACGCTGTCGGTTACATAGAAATGGCGATTTAGTATGAAATACATCGTGATACGATCCTTCTCCGGCTTTGTCGGTGGTATACGAATGTCAATCGTGAAAGGAACAGAGATTGACACGCCAAAAGACGACTACCTGGTAAAGGCTGGCATCATAAAGCCGGTTAAGGTAGCAAAGAAACGGAAGCGGAAATCAGATGAGTGATTCGTCAACCGCCTTTTCAAAGGTAACTAGACTCTTAAGTCAAGCAGAATTCGAGCCTGACGAAATAGCAGGCATGTTAACAGAGATGGCCGTCAACATGCGCTATGACGAGATGATTGTGGAGGAGACTCGGCTACCAGGTGGACTTGTTGAGTACAATCAGTTTCGCACAGAGTTTGACCGGCAATGGTTAGACGACCAATCTTTGACGTTCTTCGACAATGACTACAATGTGATAGTGCCTTTGTCTATTAATTATGACGAAGGCATTATCACATTCACCGCTGGGCAAATCACCGACACGATGCTACCGGTAACGGTTATCGGCACGTCTCACGACCCATACGGCTCGGCGGCAAACCTGCTAATCCAACAAGCGGAAAGCATGTCCGGCGATCCGTCATCCTTCTCTGTGCTTAACGGCTCTTTCACTTACCAGGAAAGCCAACGAAAGGGCCCTCTTGAGATGGCAAAAATGTACCGCAAGCAGGCGCGTATTGTAGTGGCTGGCTAATGGCCGTAAAAGTAATCAATCTTGACGAGAAGATCGCGGGGCTAGAAGCGTTGGCAAACCTGCGGACGTGGGTAAAACGGCCGTTGAAACGAGCCAACCAATTGCTAATGGAAGAGGCGCGAGATTACCCGACCAAAGACCCCGGCGCGTTTACCGCATTAGCCACGCCTGGACAGAAGCGGGCATATTGGGCAAAGGTTGGCAGCGGCGAGATTCAGCACGGCGCTAGCGGCTACGTTAGGACAAACAAGCTTCGAGATAGCTGGCAAGAGATGAAAATCAAACTAGCGGCCGACCGGGCAAAGTCTGGCATAGAATCGAACCTGCCGGGAAATCAGTACGTGATGGGCAAGAGACAACAGCCATTTCATGCCAAATCCGGTTGGCTAACGGATGAAAAGTTAGCCAGTGAAAACGAGCGGGAAGTAGACTTCTTTTTTCAAGATGAAATAGCCAATTTCAAGCGAGGGAAGCTGGCATGACTCAGGTACAAGATGCGGTGCTGATTGCCAAGACTATTATCGAAGGACTCACGCCAGCCGCGCCTGGCCTTCCACTTACGGCCGTATACATCTATCCTGATGAGTACGACACAATGCCGAAGAAGCCCGCCGTTACCTTTGCCACCATTGGCAGATTACGCGCTAATGCCGCCGACATTTGGCAGCAAGAGGAAGTGTGTACATATATGCACTATTGGCTACTACGGATTATGATATTCCTGTCAGTCGGTGAAACAAAAGACCCGTCTAAAATCATGGCGAATTCTATGCTGCTAGAATCGGATTGGGAACACATCGTTATTGAAGCGTTAGCAAATGACCGGACATTGACCGGAACGGCCGTAGCCATTGGAGAGTCAACCGGTGACGGTTGGTCAATCGCTTCTCCTGATTTGGAGTGGCGACAATGGAATCAGCAGCCATACTGGGCAATGACATTCGATGTACCAGTAATGCAGGAACATACATTTTAAGGAGAAAAACATTATGCCTTCATTTATGGGTAACAACATGGAATTGATAATTAACGCAGTTCCGATCACATGTCTTACGAATGTTGACACTGACCAAAGCAAAGCGACAGCGACAGTCGAGTGCGCAGACAATCCTGATAACGAGCAGCTTGTTGGCACAAAATCAAGCTCTCTCAATTTTCAGGCCGTTGTAAAGGATGATGATGCGGTGTATTTGAACGGTCTTATTGACTTGGACGGTGCGCTCACATTTAGACCTACAGGCGTTTCGCCTGGCGATTTGGAGCTGGCCTCAACACGCGGCCAGGTCTCGCAGATAACAACAGGTTTGTCTGTTAATGGATTCATGCCGATGACCGGCGCGGTGATGATGGACAACGGGACGTGGGCGGATCAAGTATGACAACTTTGGTGGCGTTAGAATTCGACTTTAACGATGATTTGACACAGCGTCAGCTTGAGGATTATTACACGGCGCTAATTGACCGGGCAGGTGAGGCAAGTCACGACGTATTGATCCGCCGCCTTGCTGTTGAGGTTGCTTATTCTTGCGGCTGGTTTCTCTCGCCCACTATCGCGTATACCATAAATGCAGATGATGAGGCGGCGAGAGTTTCGGGAAAGTTTTCAATAGATGGACTTCTTACCGATATTGCCGCGCTCGACATCAAGGCACTGCAAGCCCTCGGCCGTTGGATAATGGATAAGGCGGCGGAGTATAACGACATTGACCCAAACTAATTCTGGACGTGGCCGGGTGGTATGACGGCACATGTCCACAGCCTCCGATGCTAAAACTTCATTCCAGAATCAAGAGATGGGGCGACCCCTACGGCGGCGGCTGGCTAGACTGGCCTGCCGGACACATTGATAAGCTAACCATCGTTGGTAACGTGTCTGAGGCGTACGGCGCATTCAAAAGGTACACAGGCAAGGAAACATTTGACAAGGCTTATCCCGGCGCGTGGCAGATCGTCACGGCCGTAATGACGATGCGGGAAGAGGCCGGACTAAATTGGTTTACGGGGTTGCGAGATGGGTAAGATAAAAGTCATCGTTGACGTTGATGTGAAGGGGGAGAAGGGGATAGAGAATGTCAACAAAGGTCTTAAGGGTACATCATCGTCAATTCTCGATCTTAAAAAAGTAATCGCTGGAGGAGCTATCGCGGCGGTGGGTGCATCTTTAGTATCATTTGGATTGGACGCTTTGTCAGCAGCCAGTGATGTTGAGGAAATGCAAAGTAAATTTGACACCGTGTTTGGTGAATTTGCAGGACAAACAACAGCAGACCTAAAAACATTTGCAGACGAGGCGAACAGAAGCACAACAGAGTTACAAGGATTCGCGGCTGGCTTACAAGATACTTTTGTGCCGCTTGGTTTTGCCAGAGAAGAAGCGGCAAAAATGTCTGTCAACGTTACAAAGTTGGCGGAGGATTTGGCGTCGTTTAATAATGTTCCCACTGCTGACGTTGTAAGAGATTTACAAAGCGCACTTGTTGGTAATACCGAAACGCTGCGTAAATATGGCGTGGTCGCATCTCAGGCAGCCATTGAACAGGAAGCGATCACAAGTGGACTTATAGAAACAAAAAGCGAGATGACCGCGCAAATAAAAGCACAGGCAATCTTGCAGCTAACGATAGCGGGAACTACCGATGCACAAGGCGACGCTATCAGGACATCTGACTCTTTCGCAAATTCACAAAAGGGGCTTGAGGCACAAATACTAGATACAAAGATTGCGATAGGTCAAGAACTTATGCCGGCGGCGAGCATCCTGATCGGCACGATGGGGACTTTAATTGAGGAAGGTGGGGCGTTAAAATCGGTAATGGCTGACGTTGGGGATTCAATGGAATCGACAGCCGGGAAACTTGACTTCCTTGTTAACGCCGTCGCTGATGCAAATAGCGGAGAGGCTGAATTAACAAAATCAACCGTTGCTCTAAAGTTCGCATCAGAAGCACTGAATGCTTTCCTTATCGTGCCACGCGGTTTTATGGCGTATAACACGGCCATCATTGATGCCGGTCTTAGTATGCTCGGCTATGAGGAAACTGTAAAGGAAACGGCATTTATCCAAGAGAATTTTACAGGTGTACTTGACGACACCACATTCAACGCCACCTCATTAACTCAGGAACTAAAGCAGCTAACGATAGCGACATTTGAACAAAAGACGGTTGTGGAGGAGATGACCGACCGCTCCGAACTATTCGCCACCGTGACCGCCAACCTTAACGAGATGTTATCTTCTGAGGAAGTCGAGATACGAAAGATAAACGACGCTTTTGGAGGCACTGTAACACAGGTGCAAATGGCAACCGAGTCTGTGTCAACACTGTTTGACGGCATCGCCGGGTTGCCAGCAAGCAAGTCAATAAGCATTGACCTAAGTGTTACCGGCTTTAATGCTATTGCCGCTTTTCTCGGTGGCGGCGGGCAGTTTGGCGAGTTTGATTTTGATCCGAATGTTGGCGATGTTCAGACGGCCGGTGAACTTGAGGCGCAGGATGCTTTTGACCCCGGCGGCGGCGCAACGATAAACAACAACTTCTTTAATGCCGATTCACCGGCGCAAACGGCGGCGCAAATCGCCAACCAGCTTGGAGGAAACCTGAACTAATGCCACTCATTGTACAGCTATCGGACGGCACGAAGAATATTGACCTGATATTTGATGAGGCGATGCAGCCGAATTTCTCGGCATCATACGGCTACCGCATTCAGCAAGAGGAAACGGTCGTCAATCGCCATCGCCCTGACGCGGGAACGCCTGAACCGACATCTGGCTATGATTTGCCATCTACGCTATTTCTCACGATGGACGTAAAGGGCACGGCAGATACGCGGCTGAACAAAATCGCCGAGCTAAAGCGATGGGTAGACGGGGCAGACCAACAGGCGCTAAGGTACAAGGTTTTCAAAGACGTTCCAAAAATTACATTGGCTCTATCCATTCCCAACGCCACGAATTCAACCACATACGATGTGCGCTGGGGATTTGTGGATGATTCTCTTTCTTACTATACGTCAATGGCAGACATTAACGGCCGTACGCGGCAGGTGGTCGTCATGGTACGGTTAGAGCCGTATGGTGAAGGCGCGGATATTGTGCTACGTAATGATTTGCCATCATCCCCGCATATGTTAGAAGATTCAAACGGCGATGGCCTGGCGGACGGACTGATAGAGGTTGGTTTGGGAGTGGCAATTATAGATTTAGAACGTTGGTTAATCGGTGGCAAATCACAACACATGGCGTTTACTGCAACAAATACTCAAGGATTCCTGTCTGCGGCCGTCCCATCGACAACGAGCGATGATGTTGTGCTGTTCTGTTGGCTTACTTCACCCGGCGGGGTTGCACCGATAATAATAGAATTGCAGGATGGCGCGGGAACGGCCGTAACCGCTAAAACGTTTGACCCGTCAAATCCGTCTGGATATGACCAAACAGTTACCGGTGATGACGGCTCTGTATGGTATCGCTATTCCATATCCCACTACACAAACAGAGCGGCGGCGAATGTGCAATTGTCAGTTTTCAATGAAGGAAATGATGGCTCTGGGGATTTTTGGACGGACGGGTGGTATTTGCAAGTAGAGCCGAACTTTGTATCGCCGCCAGTTCCTGATTCGTTCGCGTCTACCGCTTCAATCTTAAACCGAAATGACCCCACAGCAGCTAACCCAGAGCGAATCAACTACGTCGACACCTGGGGGATTCCCGGCGACTCTCTGGCGTTGGCAAAGTGGGATTTAGAAGGCGTGGTGCTAAGTGCTGACGGTGAACCGGCAAGCTATTTTGCTGCCGTGTTGCGTGACGGCAAGGCGCTTGCAGCAGACCAACAATACATATTTGAAGGCGAAGATGGGGTACGGCCGTTTCCTGGCGGTAGCTGGAATAACATTGTTGACGTTACCCGGTCGGGCGGCGCATATGCCCGCATTGACTTTTCAGGACATATCCATTTTGACGTGCCGACAAGATTTACGCTTATCCCCTGGCGCGTCTTTGCCATCGTGAGGGCAGACAGTACCCTGACAACATTTGAATTGTATGACTCCCCGTTTGCCGGTCAACTAAGTATCATTAGCCAGCCAGTACCGGCGTTGTCTGCCAACCGTTGGGGAGCGCTTGACCTGGGACTGATAAACCCGGTCGGGCAAGTTGTGCCTGGTTTCGACCTGGCAACAATCGCTGGGAATTTTGGCATTAACGTTGTGAATAACGGCACTAATGCAGACATTGACTTTGTATTTTGTATACCGGCTCAAACCGACGAATCGCCTATGTTTATGGTTACAGACGACATTGAAAGCGGAGTACAAACGATTGGGGAATCACTGGTTATAAACGGCCGTAATAGAGCGGCATATATATCTGATATTGGTAGGAATATACCCACGCAAAATTTCCTTGTGACGGCGCAGCATGGCGACAAGATGCAGCGTACTATTTTCGCCACGCACAACGACGGCGCTGGGATACTGATAGATTGGCCGCTGGATGACAATTTCCTTGTCACTCTCACAGCCACGCCACGAACGCGCCAACTTTTGGGGACACAGTGACAAAACTACTTTGCGGTCGATGGACTGGCGACCTGCCTAACGGCACTCCGATACACGACCTGGCTTTTCACCACCCGGAATCGCTCGGCTTCCGCTGGCGTATCGGTGGTGAAGACAACCCGCTCGGTGGTGGTGGCCTTATTCGTATGGAGGCGACGGTACGTAGTTTCAGTAAGACGGACGCTTATCAAAGATACAATCAACACGCCGGGCAGCGCCTTATCATGTATTCGTCTTGGAGCTACGGAAATATTGTCGGTTGGATTACCAGCGTTGAACCGGCCGGGGCGGGGCGGGTTAGATATGTGGCTGAGGGTACATTTATACGCACATCCACAGAGTTTATAAATGTAACATTTGATGAGTCTGGAACGGACACAATCACCGATGCGATTTTGCAGATTCTAGCCTCGCCGTCTTTTAGAATGGATGATGGCATTACCACTGAAATAGCTAACAACACGACTCCGCTTGATAGCTGGCAACCGCCGCTTCTAGGCGTACTACCGGCGGTAGCGATGGGTGAACTTCTAAGAATGTCTGATTCAAATAACGACGTTTACACGTTCCTGTTTAGACCGAATCCATTTCAGCCGAGAATAGAGGCAGGCCTTTGGCGAGCGGTTTACAGCAAGATTGACAAGACTGCCGCGCCCGATTGGGAGATAGACATTACCGACATGGCGCGATCTGATACGCTTGTGAGTCGAGACATCAAAGAGCGTGTGACTCATGCACGGGTTTATTACGGAACTATCAACGGCGCAGCTACAAACACGCAGCAAAATCCATTTGAGCTACGCGATCAAACCGCAAACTTTATAGATGACGGCGTGAGTGACGGCGACCTTATCACGAACATTGGCAACAATCCCGGCGACCTGGACGGTTCACGCGGCCGCGTGATTGACGTTGATCCGCAGGGTAGAATCCTAACGGTTGGCGCATTGACGGCCGGGCTTCGCAATTCATTTATCGCCGGTGATGCTTACTCAATTCGCATCTCAGACCCTTCACTTTTAGTAGAAGCGTTTGCAACAGATACCGACCCCTGGCCGGTTGAAGTGATAAAAATAGAAAGCGGCATGACGCTAACGCAGGCGACGCAGTACGCCAACTCTCTGCTTGACAATGACCCACTTTCGGTACGGCCGTTTACCATTTCATCCCACCACGTCCGCAAGCCGGACGGCTCTAAATGGCCGCTGTGGGAAATGGCGGTCGCAGGTGGTGGCATTATTAAAATTAACAATCTGTATCCGTCAAGCGTCAGGGTTTTAGACAGGCTAACCACGTTCTTCATAACGTCGCTCGACTATGATAATGTGTCTGAGCAGATGCGGGTGACGGTTGACTCAGCGGACACGCGCCTGGACGCGCTGCTAAACCAGCGTGGTATAATTGGCAGCGAACTAATACAGCGAGGATGATATGGCATTACAAACGGCCGCAATTACTGGCAACATTAGAGACTTCACAACTGGTTGGCACAATGCGCCGATCAACATTACACGCACAACGGTCAACCCGATTCCCGGCGAAGAGACGACCCTTGCTCCGAACTTTTCAGCCACATTTTACACTGATGAAAATGGTGACGTTGCTTTCACACTTCCATTTGACGACGAAACCCCGACCAACTACGAATTGACGCTGCCAAAAGGTGGCACGTATGCCAATACGATTACTGGCGACACAACGATAGCGGACTGGATTCAAAGCGCCATACAACCAACGCCGCCTACAGGTGTTTTTGTTCCGGTGCAATCTCAAGGCACTGCGATTGTGCGTGCTGACGGCGGCATCGGTGGCGATCCGCGCGGTGACAATGCTGTTGATCTGCAACGGGCCAGGTCGAATGATTCTACCGTAGCGTCTGGAGGCAATGCCGTCGTGGGCGGCGGCAACGGTAACACGGCAAGCGGTTTGAATTCTACCGTTGCTGGCGGCAACCTTAACACAGCAAGCAATGTTGAGTCTACCGTTGCTGGCGGCGGCGGTAACACAGCAAGCAATGTTGAGTCTACCGTTGCTGGCGGCGGCGGTAACATAGCAAGCGGGGTGGAGTCTACAGTGGGCGGCGGCAACGGTAACATAGCAAGCGGTTCAAAGTCTACAGTGGGCGGCGGGTCAGTTAATACGGCAAGCGGTGACTCCTCTATTGTTGCTGGCGGCAACAATAACACGGCAATCGATGACAATTCGGTTATTGCTGGCGGGATTTTTAATGAGGCGAGTGGTAATAGTTCCGTTGTTGGCGGCGGGTTCTTAAATCAGGCGAGTGGTGATTATTCAATCGTAGCTGGCGGTCGAAATATGCAACTGTCCGCAACGGCCGCCCGTTCGTTTGCCGTCGGATACTCTACAACGGCGGTTAGTTTTACTCAACCAGATGCTTTCATAACATACGGATTGCGACCGTTTATGAGCGCACCAAATACCGCCGTAACAGATGCAGATATGAAGGATGGCTCTATCTCATTCTGGATTGACGAGGTGAGCGGCCTATTGGTATTCAGAGTGAAATATTCAGACGGCACATTGCAAACAGGAGAAGTGCCGTTTTCAAAGTCTGCCATTATCGAAACGATAAGCGTTGGCCGCGACTGGACTCCGGCCGACAATGGCAAAGTATTTCATTTTGATGCTACACTGACGATGAATTCCCCGGACGGATTACCGGACGGTTGGCAGGTGGCGCTCAACAATCTCACGAATACTAATACCGTCACCTTTACGGCGGCGACCACGATGAACGGCGAGGGTGGATTAACGACCATGACCGGTGTGGATTTTGCCAGAGCGACGCTTTACCACGAAGCAGCGAACGTGCAGTATTTAGGAGGTAACCTTGCTTAGTCCACAGATTCACGGCATCGTCTCAAGCGGTAAAGGCGCGGCAATATTACCCCCGCTTGTCCACCTGGAAGAGGCCGGGCTGCAAGGCGACAATACCTGGCTAAACACCGGCACGGGCGGCAGCATCTACGATTACACGACCGTGAACAATACGGCCGACTTTAGCCAGCCATCTGTGAACGGCGTGACGGTTTTGCAGAACGATAACAACGGTTATTTGGTAGCGCCAAACTACCCGGCTGAACAGACCCCCGGCCAGTCGTACACGGTGATCCGCACTCTGGTAGAAACAGGCGCTAGTAAGGCGGTATTCGCAAAGCAGTCAACCATAGAGTTTATCATCGGAGAGGGTACTAGCTGGCGAGCAAGGCTAGGGAATTCGGCCACGGTGAGTCCTGTAGGAAGCATTATTAAAACTGTCATTGTGGTTATTGACTGGATAAATACGACTGATTTTACAATTGAGGTGGTGGGCGAGGGAACCAGCACGGCGACTGGGGCAAGCACAAATGTTGATTTTACATCGTTATTTGCCCGGCCTGATGGCCTTCTGCCATACAACGGCTTGATTGGTGAACACCTTTATTATGACTCCATCCTTGACGCGCCCGACCGGGCAAACGTGATAGCATATCTACAAGACAGATTTGGCCTATAGGAGGCTGATATGAAAAGAGTACCTGATTTACTATATGATAAGAAATTCCAGACCGTCATTGTTGGCATTATCTTGATGACATTAGTCCGGTTGCTTCCATTTTTGGCAGATTTGGAGGTTGACATACTAAAGATTGTCGGTTTATTTATCTCTCTTATTTTTGCACAGGGAGTTTCAGACATAAATAAAGGTGGTGATAAATGAAAAGAGCCCCCATCGTCTTGCTCCTATCTCTAATTACGGCCGTCGTCTTGCTGGCGAGTCGCCCGGCGGCGGCTGGTTTGTGCGTTGGCTGTGATACGGCCGTGCCTGACCCAACGCCAGACCCAACGCCAGACCCGACGCCGCCGCAGAAAACGCCAACAGCGACAGGTACATTTGCGCCGACAGCGACGGCAACCGCAGAGCCTACGCTAACGCCAGACCCGACGGCTACGGCCACAGGCACGGCTACGCAATCACCCACAGCGACGTACACGCCAACAGCACAAAACGCCTGGCTGGTTTATGTGCCTATTTGGCTAGGTTGCCCGCCGGGTATCACGGTTGAATTGTGCCGCGAAACCATGCGGCCGTGAGATACTTGCCGTTTCTGATTGCGTTCTTCTTTTTCGCCCCCATGCCGATATACACCACATATCTACCAACTATCACCGCGCCTTGCATTGACTCCCCGCAGCGCGGATATGCGTATGCCTGGGGCAACTACAATGGCAACGTGACCGCGTATCCTTGCGATGGTTGGTGGTACAACTGGACGGCGAGAAAACCGGTGCAAGACTACGGCATTGGATTTGTCCCCACAGTACAATGCGAACCATTCAAACACAAAACCTGGCCGAATGATGACGTTGAAGATTTGGCATCAAGCTACGGTCACGATTACAAAGGGTATGTGATTGTCTTGAACGAACCTGACTGGAACCAATGCCCAACCACGCCAGGCGACGCGGCCGTATTTATGGAAGAGCTAGAGATTCAATTTCCTAACGTAAAATGGGTTGGGCCAAACGTGACTCAGAACGGCGGCGGCTGGTTATCTGAATTCGTCAGCATTTATGATGGCGACAATCTGGCGGGCGTTGGCATTCATTCGTATTCGCTAAATGGGAATGATGCACAGCCACAGGCCAGACTTGATGAGGCTATTGCGATTTGGGACGCGGCCGGTTGGGATGGCGTGGACATTTGGATAACAGAATTCGGCACTGACGACGTGGCAAAGATGAGGCAATATATGGATGTGTACCAGCATGAGAGAGTCGAGCGTGTGGCCTACTTTGCGCCGATAATCCCGCGCGAGCAACCGGGTATTGACAAATGGCCGTATCCTGAGTCGTCACTGTTTGATGAGGACAGCGGGGAACTGACGGCCGTTGGTAAAATCTACCTGAACAGATAAAATACATCTATGACAGTCTGCTTAATGGTCTTCGGCATAATCGGATTTTATTGTCAGCTTGGCGCGGCTGAAATCGGCGAGTGTTTTCTTAATCCGCATCCTGATACCGTTACCTGTGTGGTGGATGCTGACGCGCTGCCAATACGGCCGTACAATTACAACCCGGAGCTAGGCGGCATTAACTGCTACCAGGACACGTGCGAGACGTTAGGCGACGGAACTTTAGTGGCTGATGCTTGGGGATGGGCAGCCGCCTGCGTTCCCGGCTGGTACGGCCGTAAGGTGCTGCTGGTTGACGAAGGGGAGATGTGGGAATGCAGAGACAACGGCGGCGCAATTGTGCCACGCTACGGCGAAGTATACAGCCCGGCGGACGGGTTTATATCGCTGTGGTTTCTACCGATTGACCTGCTTCTAAGAGAAGCGCCGCATTACGCGCTAGAATTACTTGATTGGCAGTTTGTGGAATAGTATATAATCGTTTTAATTATCATTTTAACATGAGTATGAAATGGTAAACCAGCTAAACGGAACGCAACTAATCAACATATCCAACGCCACACGAAATGCACGGCGACTCATGCTCAAACAAACTTGGGTTTATTTTAGCATTAGATTCATGTTCTTCTCTTACCTGTTTTAGAGTAAGCGCCGTCACCTTGCCACCTCGTTGATCGCGCAATAGCGCATAATTTTGCCGGACGGGGTGCTTTCTCATCTCAGATTCCCACTGCTCGATAGCGGCGAAACGCTCCGGGAAGTTCAGTAATGTTCGAGTCCAGTCGTGGCGGCCTTGCTTCACGCAAATGCCGCCGCAGTTTGCGTGACTGTAGCCGAGTTTGTACATTCGTGGCGGCTCTATGCTCCAATCCTCACGGCAAACTTGCGTGTATGGCCTGGTTTCATACGGCCGCCATAGCAGCGGAAAATCAACGGAGTATCCCTTCTTTTCGTATGCGTTTTTTGTGGCCTTGCATCTATGCACCTCGGAATAATCGAATCCGATATGTATTGTCAATGGCACGTCGAAATTAGAAAGCCAGTCTTTGAAAATGGCGATCTTTAATACACGTGTGCATGGTGCTATTTTTTGGTTTGGGATAATTTGCACATCCTTAGACACCTGGTACGGATCCCGGCCATCGCTAAGCACCACGATTGGCGGCCAACGCTTTTGGCAATCAGCCATAAAACGGTAATTATCACTATCCTCAATGGTGGTGTCCATAAACACTATGGTTGTGTTTTCAAGACCGTACCTCTCCAAAACCCGTTCAACTGTAATTGCAGATGAAATTCCCGTACTAAACGACACAATGTTTTGTCTGTTTTCTGCTGACATTTGTCATCTCCTTAAAAACAAAAAATCACAGACTGATTGAGCCAGTCTGTGATTTTTCGCAAACGTTTTGTGATTTTTCGCTTGGCTCAATCAAGCGTAGGTATTATACCACACCCCGCCAATGTGGTACAATTATACTCTTAGCAATCAACCGCAAAAAGGAGGATTTATGACAAAGAACAGCATCGGTTTTCACACGGGGTTAGGTGGCAACCACGGCGGCATCGGGGAATGGATGGCGGCTGACGCTGGCAACCGTAGCAGCATTAAAAGCATTGACGACTACGGAAAATGCCTAGAAGCATTAGAAAAAGGCGTTCCGTTTGTTGGCTACCGCATGAGTGCCCCGGCTAAGATTCCTGTTGAAGTACCGGACTATACGCTATCGCCTCCCAATGCGGCCGTCACCTTTTCCAACATGCTAATGGTCGCCTTGCCGCCAGAATTCGATAACAGAACGTGGTTAGAGCCTATCAACGAACCCCGCGCAAAACTTGCACCGGGGGATGTGCAATGGCAAGGAATGAACCCGGTCTTATGGCTGTCTGAATTCTCAATTGAGATGTGTAAGATACTGAACCCGCAGGGATACCGGCTGTGCTTGCCATCATTTAACACCGGAGAGCCGCCAGAAGAAGATTATCGCCACATGGAAGGGTATGTAAAATATTGTGCTGACAATCCCGGCATGGCGGCGCTGTCGGTGCATGAGTATTCATTTGAATGGAATGATAGATGGGATGAAATCTATCCCTACCATTACGGCCGTTTTGAGCGGTTTATCGCACTGGCTGATGAGGCCGGGATACCGCGTGACTTTAACATTTTCGTCACTGAGTGGGGCGGCTCTCACGACTGGGCGCACGATTGGGATTGGGTTAAAAAGTGGACTGACAAATACAATGAGATTATTGTACGCTTTCCACAAGTAAAAATGGTAGCGGCGTGGTGTCTGCAAAACTATCAAGGTGCGCCTATCTCTAACCAGGTGCAAACCTGGATACGGCCGTTTCACGATGGCAGTTACGAAGATGACTTTGACCCAGGGCAACAGCCCGCCACGACGTTTTTGGGAACGTTGCCCGGCGATACCACACCGCCGCCGACCGACCCCCCGCCCGGAAGCGACTGCCCCGGCACAATCAACATCCGGAGGGTTTATAATCTTCTACCACAAGATACAACTATTGTAGAATTGGCAACAGTTGCGGGCGAATTGCACCAACTTCGTAACACATTCGGTTACAGTCACGATGACGCAATCACGCTTGTGACGCATGGTAATGAGAAATCAGAGATGTTTGTCTATGAGCCGCAGCGGCGCAACAGGGGCGACTTGGAAGAGATAGAAGATAGCGGCGCGAGATGGAAGGCAGCTTATTTCAAAGCCAGGCCACCGGCGGATAAGCCGCCAAATAGACCTCCCGGAGGTGCTACTTTGAACATACGAAAATACTTTGAGCCAGTGGGAGACATCGGCCAGCAGGTGGTATTCAGGTTCACGGACGGCCGTACACAAGCACAGCAGCTAAGGCGACAGGCTGACGGCTCTTGTGTTTTGTGGAAGGGTGAGGGACAGTGGTTTGATGGTAAACAGTATGTGGATTATGAACACTGGCGCGTCCAGGATGGGCAGGTACAAAAGTTTATTGATACGTCCGACGCTGGCAACGGTGGGCGCGATGCGTACAATCTTCACTGGACGGCATGGCTGCCTGAGGTGGTAACGATTGGTCAGCAGTACACAAGCACCCCAACCGTCACCCGATTTAACCGGACAAACTGCCAAGTAGTTGACGATTCGTCAACGGTTGATTATCTTACCGTCGTAGAAGTATTGCCGCGCTGGGTATCAAAGTGGGATAAGGACATCGTGTATGAGGATGTTATGGTGGTAGAATGGAGAAAGTCACAAAACGGCGCGGTTATTGAAACGTACAAGTTTGCGCCCGGCGTGGCATATGTGGCCTGGAATGATGGTGAAGTGGGGGAAATTCCGCTTGGTCGTGAGCCGTTAACCGGAAAGCTTACAGTGTGCTATAATATTTAGACGTTGGCTTCCCCTCGCGCCCGGCTATTTCAGTGACATGAAATAGCCGGGCGCATTTTGTTTTACATCATTAACACAAGCGTTTAAGTTTCCTTGCGTTCCACACACCAATCAAATATGGAAACGGCCGTTTCCGTCTTTAGTACCGTTTTGTACAGCAGCGCCTTTTCGCCAAGCTCCGGCCATAGTTTCATGGCGCTTATTGCATGTTGGCGGACGTTGTACAGGCCGGTCAACACAAGCCTGTCAGCTACGAAACCGGCCTTCACCGGGTCGCTCTCTGCAACCTGTTGCCTAAGTTCTTCATTTGTGTACGATGGTTTCTCAGGCTCGTAATCATGACCATATGCGCCGGAAATGTTTTCATCAAGAACCTCCTTTACCATTTTATCAAGTTCTTTTTCTACCATTGCCACCGCGCTTTTCGGATGTGGTGTCAATTCCTCAAATGTCGTCTCGGCTGGCTTGGTGGTCGGGGTTGGTTCAGGTTCGGCAATCTCGCCGGTTACAATGTCAATAGGCACATCGGCTTGGCTCATTTCCTCCTGCGTATAAACGCCCGACAAGTCGGCAGGAAACGCTTTGCGTAATGCGCCAGACTCGGCACACTTTGCCAGCATTACATGAGGAAACTTTTGCCACATACTGCCCTTCTTGTCACCTGGATAATATTCGTTCCAGTATGCAGAGTTGGAAAAGGCGACGCGCTGACCTGATACCAGTTTCCACACCGTGACGCTGGCTTTCGCCGGTGCATCGAATGTAGTCTGATAGCGTGTCTGTGATATTTTACCGTCAAATACCGCCTCGTCATTTCCTGCATACTTGCCCGTCCGGTCTGCTACCAGACGATAGCCATCAATGCCGGTAATGATGGACATTTTCGGACCCGCTTTCGTGCTGTATTTTTGGAAATAGATTTGCTTTGCCAGCGGGTCAAGGCCGGTTTTTTGACACTGATGCAAGAATAATTCTAGCTCATCATCCGTTGCTCCGATGGCAACCGTGCGCTTAATTAGTTGCACCTTGCTGTCGTCAAATGTGATAATGTCTGTATTTTCCGTTGTCGTCAATTCGTTACTCATTTTTCGTTTCACCTTTCCAGATTGACCGGCACTCCTCGCAGAGCTGCCGGTCTTCATACTCACAATAAGTTAACGGCCGTCTCTGGCAGCATCCGTCACATTTGTTATTTTTCATCACCACCCCCGCGCTTGCGCCAGAAAATCTTCATATGTTGCGTCAACATCGGCCAATTCCACATCAGTACCGGTTATTTTGAATGGTAGATACTTCTGTGGCTCTGCCCCGGCCATACGTTCTGCCTTAGCCATCGGCATGTTGCCGTCGTGATAATTGCAATTTACGGCATTTGCCCACGCCAGCCACTCCGCCGTGTATCCTCTTTCTGAAAATAACGGTTTTCGTTTCTTTCCCATTTCGTTTCCTTTGCCGGGTACAATGCCCCCGGCTGGCTCTATTCTGTCGTGTTTATTATATCTTTCTTACAATCTGGTCGGCGTGTAAATATCGATGGCCTGTGTCTCCAGCGTATGCAACTAGTGTCACAGAGTGTGCGTTTACGTAGCCGTATCGTGAACGCCAATGCCGTTCTGTCTTGACAAACTCATTGTCAAAATGCCAAAATAAATGTCCAGGCTGTATTTTTTCAAATTCGCATTCGGTTTCGTGTTTATTGTCCATTTGTCGTTTCCTTTTGTGCTAGTCAATTTCAATAAACAGAGTATACAACATGTTGTAAAAATTGTCGAGCGTTTGCTGTTGACAGTTTCAATTGCCTATTGTACACTCTACATATGATAAAACAAGAACGGTTTACCTATATGTTGGAAACATCTGGTTTGACTCAGGCGCAAATGTGCCGCCTGATGGATATTGATCCGTCCGATATGAACCGGTACTGGCATGGCAAACGCCAGCCACGCCCGGCAGTGCTTATGGAATTCATGGTAGCCAGCGGCGAGCTAATCCCGGTGGCATTGTCAGAATGGTATGAAGCAGACGAGGCGCGGCTGTTGAAGATTCAGCGGCGCGTCCAGGCATTGATAGAGGAAACGATGAGCAAAAAGTGGATGGTGAACGCATGATATTTAAGTGTACAGATTGCCAGGGTGGATTCACCTGGGCAGGTATGGGGATGTCTCACACCGGCTACGAGGAAGAGGTGTGGGAACCGTGCGTAAAATGCAGCGGTCGCGGGCGTGTATGGATATTGCCATTTGGTATTATCGTATACAGAGCAAAAAAACAATATTTCACTCTACGGTATCCAGCCGTAGAGGAAGAGGAGATACCGTTCTAATGACAGTACAAGAATTCAACGATGAGGCGGCAGCAGTATGCCGAGCGATGCGTATTTATGGTGGCTCATTCATGCAGGCAATCGGGGATGCTGTTAATGTCGCAGACTTGGAGGATAAAACCAAAATCAAAAAAACGTGGCCGCGAGAGTGGCAGCAATATTTGAAGATGGCGGAGGCTATGAATGACGATTCCTGAAGCGCTCAGACGTGGCATTACGGCCGTCACACATCCAACCTGGAAGCTCGGCCACCTTCACATTGAACGGTTTGGCAACGGCATTATCATACACGGCCAGACTAACGCAGATGGAAAACAATCATGGCTGAGGAGGCCATATGACCACACCGACGGCAAACCGTCATGGCATGAGTATGATGACGATTACACAGGCCATGATGGGTATATGGAATATCGGCATGAGGACGAAACGGTATGAATAAAATCTATGATGTGTGTAATGTGTGTAATCTTGAAAGTTACGCAGTCGGCCATTATGATGAAACCGGCCGGTTTCACAGGTTGGCGCAAAAGTTGATGGTGAACGCATAAAGGAGAAAAAACATGTATGAACTATTTCAGAGCGTAACGGCGTTGCCGGAAGGTGACATTGATTTTGATAGTGAAGCAGACGCTATTGCGTACGCATTAGATGAACATCGACATACACTGTTATTTGTAGCTGACATGAGCGACGGCGGAAACTTCGTCGCCATCGTTTACGGCGGACAGGTTTGGCTACCGTCATTTGTTGATGAGGTGAACGCATGACGGCGGAGGCTATGAATAAGGAGGATAACGATAGTGCCAATTGACATGAGCCGTTACCCGGTCGACTGGCCGCAAATCCGTGATCGCGTCCTGAAACGCGCCGGGGGTAGCGCAGCGGATTTGCGCATAGGCGCGGCCTGTGAGTGGTGCGGTGTGATGAACTACTCCGTCGGCTACCGCGACTCAGGCGGCGAACTTCACGCGCTAGACAGAGTGTTTCCCTCTTACCGCAAGGCGACGAGGGCAGCGATCAAAAATAACCAGCTTGCTGGCAAATCAGGCAAGCACGGCCGTTACATCGTTATCGTGCTGACTATCGCTCATATACACGATCCGGACCCGGCCAATTGCGCTGATGACAATTTGGCAGCGCTTTGCCAGCAGTGCCACAACCGGCACGACTCTAAGATGAGGCAGCGCAACCGGGCGGCGGGGAAAGCCCGGGCAGCGAAAGCGGCCGGGCAGATGACGCTACTATAGACAACCCCTATCGCAGCCATTGACGCGGCCTATACTGACGCGGCGCGGATGTGGTATAATAACAATTGAGGCTTACGGGGACTTGATCGCCCTCGGACAGCCAGACCCGGCTCACTGGTTGCCTCTCTCCCTCTTTTTTATCTTGAGCCACTACAAAATTGAGTCGGAGACACAATGAATGATATAGAATTAAAAGCATACGTTTTAGACTTAGCCAGTGAAATCAACAAATCACTTGTTGCCTTTACTGACTTCGGTACGGTTTCACGCTGGCTATGGCTAAGGAATAGCGCTTGTTTCTCAACTTTTACCGGGCATTCGGTTAGGATGTCATTCCCAAAGTTTACACAAACACTTAGATATATATGCTTAATGACAGCAGATCATCTTGATATTATTCTCATTGACAATGATTATCAAGATACTGGTTATCAGTTTGAATTCCTCCTGTTTGCTGACAATGCTAACGCGCCGACGGAAATTTTACTAAACGGTTGGGATAATGTGATAGAAGGAGAGGCAGCATGAGCGAAACAATGAATAAAGACTACGATGAACAACCACTTGACCATGACGGCCATGCCGCCTGTGTCCTGATTAAATACCCGGATATGTACAGGCACACCGGGGAGCGCGGTTGGCTTGTTTACCGTAATGGATACTGGCAAACGAAGGGGGCTGAAGCATCGGTAACGAGAGCGATTAAAAACGTTCTTAGGGAGCGTGAGCAACAAATAATAAAAGACCCGTCAATTGAAAACGAAAAGGCGCGATCATCTATGCGGCGCATGTGCAAGGCAAACAACGGTACGGTGATCGGCGTTCGTGCCATGATTAAATCGTTTGAAGATTGTGAGTGCAGCATCCTAGACTTTGACAATAATCCCAAACTTATTAACTGCAAAAATGGCGTTGTGAACCTTGAAACCGGTAAACTTGCGGCACATTCTGCTTTACTAATGTTTACGTATCGCCTTAATGTTGATTACGAAAAAGGTGCAAAAAACGAGACGTGGGATACGTTCCTGGCTACCATCGGGATGGATGATGACACGCTCAATTACCTGCGGATATTGTCGGGATACTGCCTTACAGGACTCACAAGAGAAGAATTGATGTTCTACTTATACGGTGAGACAAGAACCGGTAAAGGTACATTTACGAACGCGCTGCTAGGGGTTCTTGGACTATACGGGATGGGTATCAATTTTAGGACGTTCACAGTTAGGCGGGATGGGGATACGCAGAATTTCGACCTGGCAATACTATCACAAAAACGCTTCCTATCTGCCAGCGAATCAAAGCGCCATGAGCGGATAAACGCCTCAGTGTTTAAGCAGGTGACGGGCGGTGATCCGATATTTGCAGCCTACAAAGGTAAAGATGGATTCTCGTTTATTCCGCAGTGGAAGATTATGCTATCGTCTAATTATCCTCTTAATGCTGACCCGATGGATTCAGCAGTTTGGGCAAGGGTTAGAGTGCTGAAATTCGGCAAGTCAAACCTGGGAAAGGAGGACAAAACGCTTAAGGCAAAGCTGGATACAGACGGGGCAAAAGAGGCCATCTTGGCATGGGCTGTAAGCGGCGCTGTTGAATGGTTTTCTGATGGTCTAAACACACCCGCAAATGTCACCGAAAACACGCACAAAATGCGCCTTGAGGTGTCCTCTGTTTTGATTTTCATAGACCAATGTTGCACACTCGGAATAGACAAAACAAGCGATGGTAAGGCGCTCTATTCTGCCTACATAGAATGGGCAATCGGTGAGGGTTATCACAAGCCGTACGGCCGTATGTCATTCACCCAGGCACTCGAAAGACTGGGGTGTAAAAGTGCCGTCCGCAAGGTAAGTGGGAAGTCCACAAGGTACTATACAAACATAAAATTCTTAGGCGATGCCGCTGGCGATTTGTCCATCTCTAACCGAATTGAACTGGACGTTTTTTAGTGAAACCGCAAAAGTGGGGGTACTATGACGGTATACATAATGCGTAAGACATCCGTTCTTTTGCTCCTAGTAGACATAATGCCACAACATTACATAAAGACACTTTAGTAAACATAATGTCATTTTGGTAAACATAACGTGAGAAACACCAACATTTTATTCGGAAAGTTACAGGGTTACAATTATACCGTCATATCTTACGCGCTAGTAAAAAATAGTAAGATCGCGTATGTAGGGTAGAATGTGCGTGTATAATTGTAACCCTGTAACCGATATATTGTTAAAAAGGAAACGAAATGAATAATTGCCCGAATTGCAATAGAAAACCAAGTGTGAAATCTGAAACGATAAGATACAAGGGAAAGTTTAGGACTAGCTTTTTCGTAGAGTGCCCGCCGCCGTGTCAAACAGGCAGATTTCTTGTTACGGAACGTTGGTATTTTAGAAATGAAAAAGAAGCCGTTTTAGATTGGAATAATCATACTTAAGGAGGACTGCGATGAGCTTAAAAAGAAAGCGAAAACACAACTATGAGAAGGTGATCGGTAAGTTGATAAAATCTGGTGTGTTGCCATCCGGCGCTGGCGTTACTGATGTATATATTCTGCATGACGAATGGTGTGGCATTTACAAGTCAAAACGATGTAACTGTAAGCCAGATGTACAGATAAAAAAGGAGGGATGAGATATGAGCGATAAACAAAAGTGGGCAGCTTATTACGCCGCCTTGAAAAAGTGGGAAAAGGCACGGCCGAAGTCTGGTAATAATTACGAACTTGAATCTTGGCTTGAGGAAAAGCCGATAAAACCTGGAGAACTGGCATAATGAAAACATGTGAACGCTGTCACCTTGAAAAGAACGAAGTTGAATTTAACACTCTTACACGATACCAGCGGCCGGTACGTGAACCATTCGCGGCCGTGTGCGTCACTTGCTACTGGAACCAGATGCGGACAACAGATAGCTGGCAGTCAGTTGTAAAGTCGGTGCGTATGCGGCTCGGATATGTTGATGCAAAAGAAGTAGGTAAGTTTGGCATATACAGCCTCGACCAATTGACACGGCCGTTTACTGATTGGCTACTGCAATGTGGGGCGAGAGAGGAACTGATATGAAAATTGACCAACGTGTAAAAATAGAAAAATATTGCCCGGCATGTGGTTCTGGCACAAAGCTGGTCGTACGCACAAACAGGAAATCAGACAGCCAATTTCTAGGTTGCGAGAATTTCCCGATTTGCACACATACTGAAAAGATACCAGAAAGTATGTATATGGAAGCCGCGGGACAGAAACGGCTTCTATGAGGAACTGACATGAAAACAAACACTATCACTACTGGCGATTACCTGGACATTGGCGAAAACATCATACCCGGCAGCGTTGACCTCATCATGACCTCCCCGCCGTACCCCGGCCAAAAGAATGACAGCCGCGGCGTCTCGGAATGGCTAAATTGGTTTACGGCCGTATCCCGGCTCATGTATGCCAACCTGACTGCTAACGGCGTGTTAGCTCTGAACGTGGCATTCAAGCGCACCGGCGGCGGCTGGTACGACACGCGGCTCTTTACGCAGCTTGTACCGATGCTGGAAGAAACCGGCTTTAACATGATTGACATTTATCCATTCCTGAAAGCCAACCCCGCGCCGAATGGCAGCGTCGGCGTTAATTCGCGGCACGACACCCCGGCCTGGGAGCCGGTTTTTGTGATGAGCAAGGCGGCCGTTACGGCCGATTATCAATTCGAGCCGGTACGAAAACCGTACAAGCCGAAATCATTTACGGCAGATGGCAACCTATGGACAAACCGCCTCGCAAACGGCGATACGGCCGTGCCCCACCCCGGCGGCGCACGTCAACCGAATTATTTACTCGTTTCCACGTCTGGTACTTCACGCACAGGAATGCCACGCGCTGAAGGCCAAAGTTTCCCGGTCGCAGTGCCTGAGCGTTTCATCCTTCAGCATACGCAACCCGGCGATACCGTGCTTGACCCATTCGCTGGCGTTGGCACTACTTGCCGCGTGGCACAGACAAACGGCCGTAAATACATCGGTGTGGAACTGTTGGAGCGTGAAGCGGCAAAGGCGCGAGAGTGGCTAGATGAGCCGTTTCAGCAGTCAATTTTGGACTTTGCCAGATATTGAGTGTGCGAGTGTGGCACATTTCGGCTGTAACGGTTACGGGTGGCTGTGGGAGACGTGTAGCCCCAAACCATATGGCACACACTCCCCCCGGTAGCAAAAACGCTTGGGCGCAACCTGAGACGGGTTGACACAACTGCGGTAACATGGTAACATTTACTCATGACTAAACAAAAGATAGTCCCCTTTGAACTAGAAAGCGAAAAAGGTAAATTGATTCAATATGGACTTAGTTACTCCCCCAACGGAACGGTTGAGTTGTTTACATTCCAGAATGCAAAAGTAAACACAAAGCGGAAACAGCAACCATCTCCCGATGGCAGTGGCGTTGGTGAGTGGAGATGGCACAAGACATACGTGAGCGCGGAAGTAGCGGCGCGGCGGCTGCTGGCAATGGGTATGGCAGGCGTTTATGCAACTTCTGTTGATGATTTTATGGTGAAGGTTGACGAAGCGGTAGACAGAGTTTTGCTCGGATTACAACCAGAAAATACCAAAACAACTCATGTGCGTATATATCAAGAAACGAAAAACATGCTACTGGCAAAGTGTACCGATACTTCACTGTCGTCTGCTGATATTATTCATGAGGCGGTGTGCGAATGGCTATCAAAATGAGTAAAAAACACCACGTTAAAAACGGCCGTAAGTTCAGCAAAACAAAACCTTGTCGTAAGTGTGGTGGTTATGGCAATATGCTGGTTGGCAGCGAATGGCAAGACTGTCATGTCTGTCTGGGTACTGGCGGAAAAGAACAATGAGCGACATTACCCGCTGGCTCGACACCTACACAACGCAAGTTTCCCCGCAGACCAAAAAGCAGCTAGATTACTACGTCGGTAGCAACCATCTGATTTTCCCCGCGTCGTCAAAATACCAAGTCGGCGCATTCGCAAAAGCGATTGGTTGCGATGCCGCCGAATTACACTCAGAGCTATCCCGGCGCGGTCACAAGTTTATCACGGCTAAAACGGCGCGTGTTTACGGAACGCGAATCACGACACAATACGAATATGATACCGTGACGACGTTGCGATTTAGACATCCAACTGAAGCGGGCGTAAGCTGGATTGGTCAAGACTGCCTTGACTGTGGTGTGCGCATATTTACGGCCGTACACGGCCGTTGGTACTCATGTCAAGAATGTGGCCTGAAGTGGTCAACGAATCCTAAAACAAAATGGAGACGAAACAATGAGTAAACGAATTGAACACGACGTGGCAGCGCTAAATTTACAGGTTAGTGTTTTGGGTATCAAGCTAGAAGTAGCCGAACTGCGGCAGCAGATAGCTGCCGCAATTCCCCCCGGCGCGTCACCAAAAGAGCTTGAGATTCTTTTGGAAATTGTGCGTAGTTGCAACCACAACGACCGCACCAAAGTGATAGCCGATGACTGTGCTAGAATTATGAAAAATGAGGTTGTAGCCGTCGAGCTACCATTTTGATTCATGTCAATAACGCTTAAAGAATTTCAGGCGATGCTGCGGGGCAGCGAGGCCGTGCCAGACGTGTCTGCTACAGCAACCCGGCACGAACCAACCGCTGCACTATTCACGCAGTCCGATTTAGAGGCGACGTTTGCGGCTGAATTGTTTATTCGGCACGCTGATCTAATTCCGCAGATGCAGAGGGAGTACAGATTTAGCGGTCGAAAGTGGAGGCTGGACTTTGCATGGCCTGTTCTGGCTGGCATCGAGGTGAAGGTGGCAGTCGAAACGCATGGCATCGGCGACAGATCCGGCGGCGCTGGTCGTCACTTGCGGCCGGCTGGATTTATTGAAGATCGGAGAAAGATGAACAGCGCGGCGGTGCTTGGCTGGATAGTGCTGGAATGCACACGGCCGCAAATTGACGACGGCTCAATTTTCGACCAGTTAGTTCAGGCGCTCAAATTGAGAGGTTGGAACCAGAAATGATACTGCTTGACTTATTCTGCGGCGCTGGCGGCTGTTCCGTCGGCTACTCACGCGCCGGTTTTGATGTGGTCGGCGTGGACATGCACTCACAGGAAAACTACCCATTCGGATTCATGCAAATGGATGCACTCGACGCATTGCGGAAACTTATAGCCGGTGAAGGTTTGGAATTCTCAGACGGCCGTATTATTGACCTGGCTGATATTTCCGTGATTGCGGCAAGCCCGCCTTGCCAGAAATACAGTGTGGTGGCGGGGCTGGCGAGCGATACTAAAACGGCGGTTGACCTGGTTGCACCTGTGCGAGAATTGCTAATTGAAACCGGCAAAACTTACGTTATTGAAAACGTCCCCGGAGCGCCATTTGTCGGCGCTCCGCTTCTTCTATGTGGAACAATGTTCGATTTACGCGTTCGACGGCATCGGTATTTTGAAAATAACGCGGGCTTGTGGTTGCCTCCGCAGACGTGCAACCATTGGAGCAAGATTAACGAGAATGGATTCTGTACAATGTTTGGAAAGGGGGCATCTAAAGAAAAAGGCGGCAACAAGGCGGCATGGCAGGCAGCGTCAGGCATTGACTGGATGATAGTTCCGGAAATGAGCCAGGCGATACCGCCAGCCTATACAGAGTACATCGGCGGCAAACTGATAGAAATGGTGAAATGTGAAACGGCTTAGCTTGCTGGCTCTTCTACTTCTCGCCGCCTGTGGCGACACTTACACGCCGCCGCCTGCCAACCCGGCCAGCGCCAATGTTGCCGCTGTTGCTACACTGACTGCCGCCGCCAACAGCATACAGGCGACTGCCGCCGCCAATAGCATACAGGCGACGGCCGTGTCACAACAGGCCACCGCAACCGCTGCCAGCATCCAAGCCACACAACAGGCCGAAACTGAAGCTACTGCTACAGTTCTAAGTGCGCTCAGCATTGTGGCCGTTTATTCAACTCAGACCGCCGTGGCGATAATTACAGACCGACAGATTGTAGACAGTGAAGCGACGGCCGTTGCCATACTCAGGAATCAAAACCGGCAGGAATCGGCCGACAATTTCTGGCTTTATGTCAGCATTATGATTCTAGTTGGCTTGGCGATGGCGCTTTTACTTATCGGAAAAGTTACGACAATCGCTATATGGAGATGGCAAACACGACCTGACTTGTTGGAAGATGAAAGTGGAAGAGCCATTGCTCATCGTTCAGATTACAAGCCGGTTCGTGGCCGCGTTACCGTTCCACCCGCGCCAACCACGCAACCCCAACGAAACGGCAGTCCTGTCTGGCTCCAGACCCAGAACGGCGCAACCCGCGCAAACTTCGCGCCTATGAGCCGTGAGGAAGCAACGGCCGTGTCTAGTTGGCTAAACGCAGTGAGCATGTCCGTTGTTGAATTTAACCGCGATGGCGCGGCCGTATACAACATCGGCCACCCTCGCGCCGACGGCGTGATAGACTTGGCGTTGTCATCAGGCTACGCCACGAAAGACGGCGGCCGCTCTGCCCCCGTTGTCCCCGCCGTAAACCTCGTTGAATTTCAAGATATGCTATTTCCAAATCAGCTTCAAAACTCGTGAACCAATTACTTGACAAAAAAACCAACATGTTATACAATGGTCTTATCTTGATTAACTAATGTAATGTCCATTGGACAAAGGAAACGAAAAATGAAACGATACAATGTGTACTGGATGAACGAAGAACTGGAAACATTTTGTGAATTGATTGTTGCAGACAGCGAAGAAGAGGCCAAACAACAGGTTACCGGTAGCGTCTTGTATGTTGAGCGCGTGATGTAATGGCAGGAATAACCAAGCAAAAGTATAACCAAATTCAGGAGGTGGCTATGGAGATAGTCGCCTCCTACGGCATTGCAAAACTGGACGGCATCATTGATGTGAAAATCCGCTATGGCATTCTGCGCGGATGGTCGTACCAGCTAATGGCAGAATTTGACATCAAGTCTGACGCCGCCAGAAATCACATTGCCCGCGCCTGCCGTCGGCAGCGGTTTCCAGATTGGAAACAACTGGACGGATGGGGCGGCAAACGTGACGGCGCAGGAATCAGCAGCTAACCA
>FXBF010000038.1_pt1 | contig 33227 bp, 27 predicted proteins | sample 5335321 | NCBI WGS metagenome assembly FXBF01 (sample SAMEA103928391, study PRJEB20085) | sediment metagenome | isolation source: sediment
ACCCAACTCAGGCTTCAGACCGGTGAAAAAGTGATCCTGGCCCGTGTCCCACACGACGATCACCTCCTGGCCTGGCACCGATCCTTGAGCCGCGTTGAGCACCACAACCTGTATCAATGGCTGTGATAGCAGCGGATCGCAGATCTGCTCTCGAGAGGTCAGCAGAAAGGCCGCTCCGGGAGTTGCGGTAGGTCTACGGGTCGGGCTCGGACGTGGGGTTTTGGAAGGAGTTGGGGAAACCGATACCGTCGGCACGGGAGTACGGATTGGGCCCTGGCTGAGAGCGCTCGCAAGTTGCGAGAGTGCGCTAGCTTCCGTGTCGGCAAGACCCGCCGCAAGGCGCTGCTGAGCGAGGGCAGCCAATTCTGTCGCAGTATCGAGATCCGGAAATAGGGCCAACCGGGTCCGTGCACGCACCAGATCGCCACCACTGACATATGCCGATGCGATCAACCCCAAATAGTCGGCCCGGAAGTCGGCACGTAAGGAGTCGGGCGCGGTTTCAACGTACTCAACCGGGCTTACCAGCCAGGCATAGTACAGTCCCCCTGCCAGCCCTATGCCGAATCCCAGTATAAGGAGCAGCCAGCGGCTCATGGAGGTCCGATGCCTCCCGGCTGCGGCAGCGTACGGAGGACGATGGCCAACGCATTGAGCCGCTCAAGATCTGCCCTACTGAAGGAATGTTCCAGCGCGTAGTCGATAGCTTGTGTGACGTAGTCGTCAGGCGCCTGAGGACCGAGGGCCGCCAACCGGACCTGTGCCAGGGTCAGGTCCTGATCCGAGGCGTAGGATTCGGCCACCATGAGCACGTAGTCCGTGCGGAAATCTATTCTTAAAGAATCGGGACTGGTATCGATATATTCGACGGGGCGCACGAGCCAGCCATATACGACGGCAATCAAGGCTCCGAAGACGAGACCAAGGATCAGTGGGGCTAGCTTGTTTTGCATGCGCTCAAACGCGTACGACCCTGGCCCCTTGAAAGTGCGCTCGAATGGGGTCAGGGCCGCCTATGCTATAATCGCTCGATGCCGAAGGTGGGAGTCGAACCCACACTCCCGAAGGAACGCGATTTTGAGTCGCGCGCGTCTGCCAGTTCCGCCACTTCGGCCATTGGGCAGTATATTCAAAGGCCCACGACCGGTCAACATTCCCCGCTGCTTGAGCTCGCAAGAGTGATCTAGTCTGCCCCCTCAAGAGGCCGCACGCGAGAGCAAGGAAATTCGAATAAGGATGATTTCTTAGTGCCATGCGTTTAGGGATCATCGGGCTCCCGGGCTCTGGCAAAACCTCCATTTTTAACGCTCTCACAGGTGCTGACCTCCCTGTAGGTGGACACGTCTCGCACGTCGAAGTTCATACGGGCGTGGCTGACATGCCTGACCCACGGCTGAAGAGCTTAAGCGCGCTTTATCAGCCACGCAAGACCACCCATGCTCAGATTACCTTCGGTGACGTGGCAGGATTGGGCGAGGATGGGAGCCTATCGGGAGAGCTGGTCAATCAACTGGCGCAGTGGGAAGGGTACCTTGCCATCCTGCGCGCCTTTGAACATCCGCTAACAGCAGCGCCTCCGACACCAGAGCCGGACCTTCAGGCGATGCAGGTGGAGTTCTTGCTTAACGACTTAGTACGTGTCGATGCGCATCTCGAGCGCCTGGCGGAGGACCGGCAGAAGGGCGCGCGCGAGCTTTCAGAACTGGATCAAGAAGACGGCCTCTTTCAACGGCTCGACCAGACTCTCCAGGCAGATCGACCCCTGCGAGACCAGATTCTCGGAGACGCGGATCGCGAGCTTCTGCAAGGATTCGGTTTGATAACAACAAAGCCGCTGCTGCTCGTGCAGAATCTTGAGGAGGGGAAGGACGCACAGTCGCTCGCCACCGATCTGCCCTCATTCGCACTATACGGAAAACTGGAGGCGGAGCTTAGCCAGCTTCCGGTCGAGGAAGCGGTAGGATTCCGAAAGGAATTTGGGATCGCGCAGGCGGGAAACGAGGGCCTCATGGAAGCCTGCCTTGACCTGTTGGGGCAAATCCGGTTCTACACGGTGAGCGAGTCGGAAGTCAAGGCCTGGCTGCTCCCGAAGGACGGCACGGCTCTGCAGGCCGCTGGAACGATTCACAGTGATATAGCCAGAGGATTTATCCGAGCCGAAGTGATCCAATGGGATGATTTGGTCGAGTTTGGAGGTCTTTCCCAAGCGCGCGCAGCTGGAAAACTTCGTGTGGAAGGAAAAGCGTACAGGCCGAACGACGGAGAGGTAATTCACATCCGATTCAATGTGTGATCGATAGCGAGCGCGCACTGGACCGGAGACGAAAGAGCGATAGAAGGAGGAGAAAATTAATGTCAAGCGAAGAGTATTCACAAGAACGTTGGAGCCTGGACGAGCTGTTTCCGGAGCTCGATTCGAAAGAAATTGAAGATGCGATCAAGGCCCTGGATGCTCAGGTCGCGAGCTTTGAGGAGCTTCGAGACCGTCTGTCGGCCGACATGAACCCGGAAGCTTTCGTAGAGGGCCTGGACAAGTACGACCAGATGTCTCGGCTGATATCCCGACTCTCGGCATACGCGTATTTCAAATTTACGGAAGACACGCAGGACCAGGCCGCTCAAGCCTTCCAGGCTCGCACGCATCAGCTCGGGGCCGAAATGGACAACCGCACCATGTTTTTCAAACTGTGGTGGAAAGCTCTGGCGGACGGCGAAGCCGAGGTGCTGATGGGAGCCGCCGGCGATTACCGTTACTGGCTGGAAGCTTTGCGGCTCGAAAAGCCATACACCCTCAGTGAACCTGAAGAGAAGGTAATCAATATCAAGGACGTGAACGGTCCGGCAGCATTGATCACGCTCTATGACTCCATCACCAATCGCTATACTTTCCCCCTGGAGGTGAACGGTGAGGTCAAGGAACTCTCTCGGGGTGAGCTTATGGTCTACGTCAAGAGCTCGCAGCCAGATGTGCGCTCCGCGGCCTATCAGTCGCTCTTCAAGGTTTATGAGAAGGACGTCCCCATCCTCGGCCAGATCTACCAATATCGGGCAAGGGATTGGTCCAGTGAGAACGTTCGGCTTCGAGAGTATTCTTCCCCGATCGCAGTGCGGAATCTTCGCAACGACCTGCCCGACGATCTAATCGATATGATGTTGGAAATCTGCAAGGAGAACGCGGCCCTGTACCAACGATACTTTCGGCTCAAGGCCAGGTGGGTTGGGATGGACAAATTGCGGCGGTATGACGTCTACGCTCCGGTCGTGAAGACAGAAAAGAGCTACTCCTTTGCGGACTCGGCCGAGGTCGTATTGGAGAGTTTTAATAAGTTCGAGCCCAAAGTAGCGAAGCTTGCTCGCAAGCTGTTTGATGAGCATCACATCGATAGTGAGGTTAGAACGGGCAAGATGACGGGCGCCTACTGTTCGACGGTCGAACCAGACCTAACCCCATGGGTCATGCAAAACTTTCAGGGGCGCCCGGACGATGTGGCTACGATGGCCCACGAACTGGGTCATGCCATCCATTCGTTGTTGGCGTCCGACCACTCTGCGCTGACCCAGGGCTCCTCCCTACCATTGGCTGAGACGGCCTCTACCTTTAGTGAAATGCTGCTGATCGATGAGTTGTTGGAGCGGGATCCGGATCCGGAGGTGCAGCGCGATCTGCTTTTCCGCCAGATGGACGACTCCTACGCAACGATACAACGCCAGGCATTTTTCGCCCTGTTCGAGAAGACCGCCTTCGAGCTTATCGAGGGCGGGGCATCGGTCGACGACCTCACGGATGCCTACTGGGAGAATCTCGAGGCCCAGTTTGGAGATTCGCTCGAACTAAATGACGAATTTAGGTATGAGTGGAGCATGATCCCTCACTTCCATCACAATCCCTTCTATGTATATGCTTATGCATTCGGGCAATTGCTCGTGCTGTCACTGTACAAGCAATATCGAGAAGAGGGAGATTCGTTTAAGCCCCGATACCTGGAGATCCTGTCGGCGGGAGGATCGGATTCGCCCGTTCGGATCCTGCAGCGAGCGGGAATCGATGTTACGTCGCCCGATTTCTGGAATGGAGGATTCCAGGTCGTGGAGCAGGCCCTGCAGCAGTTGGAAGCGATGCCCGTCGAAAACTGATTTTGGACCACGCCCTGAACACATTACTCGGGATGGGGAACAGGATGCTTGAAATTGGAACGTGACATCTCACTTAGGGCTCTGCCGAGTTCCGCCCTTGAGCTTGCGGAGTGGGACTGGGAGCAGGTCGAAGCTCACTACCTGGACCTCCAAGGTCGAACGATCGATGCTGGGACGGTTGAGGAGTGGTTGACGGCATGGTCCCGTCTCAGAGAGTTGGTGCGGGAGGCGCTAGATCGGCTCTACGTGGCCAAGACGCTTGACGCAGCGGATGAAAGCCGCGAGGCGCGCTACAACACCTTCCTCGAACAGACCTTCACGCCCTCAGAGAAGCACGAACAGAGGCTGAAAAAGAGGTTGCTGGAGTCCGGGCTGGAACCGGAGGGCTTTGAAATTCCGCTGCGCAACCTTCGAGCGCAGGCCAAACTCTTCCGGGAGGCCAACCTATCCCTGCTGGAGCAGGAAAAGAAGTTGGGGACGGAATACGACAAGATCATCGGGGCACAAACGGTCGAATGGGAGGGCGAAACGATCACCCTCCCGCGCCTATTTCGAGAACTCGAGCAGCCTGACCAGACTACGCGGGAAAAGGCTTGGAGACTCGCGATGGGCCGTTACCAAGCCGACCGATCGGCGATAAACGATCTGTGGGTGCGTCGGCTAGACCTACGGAACGAGATCGCGGCCAATGCCGACTTGCCGGACTATCGTGCCTATCGTTGGCAACAGCTGCTACGCCTGGAATATACGCCGGACGATTGTATGGAATTCCATGAGTCGATCGAATCGGTCGTTGTGCCTGCGGCAGCAAGGATCTTGGAACGAAGGCGAGAGACCCTCCAATTGGAAGCACTACGCCCATGGGATCTGCAAGTGGACAAGTTCGGCAGAGAACCGCTCGAGCCGTTTTCCAATGTCGAGGAGCTGATCCGCAAGACCTCCAACATCTTTCGCGCGGTGGATCCGGCGCTTGGGGGATATTTCGATACGATGGAATCCGAGGGGCTTCTGGATCTCGATAACAGCGAGGGCAAAGCTCCCGGTGGCTACGCAGAGTACTTCCTTGCGGTAAGGCGACCATTCATCTTCATGAATGCAGTTGGCACCGCGGTGAACGTTGAGACGCTCCTGCACGAGGGCGGCCACGCTTTTCATGTGTTCGAATGCGCCCACCTTCCCTATGTCCAGCAACTCACAATACCCTTTGAATTCGCAGAAGTGGCTTCGATGTCGATGGAACTGCTAGCCGCTCCGTACCTATCGACCGCCAACGGCGGCTTCTATTCGGAACCGGAGGCTGCGCGCAGCCGCATCAAGCACCTTGAGGATATCGTCCTATTCTGGCCCTACATGGCGGTCGTGGATGCCTTTCAACATTGGGTGTACCTGAATAAAGAGGCGGAAGATCCCGATGTCTGCGATGCGCATTGGGCGCTGCTCTGGGATCGGTTCATGAAAGGAGTCGATTGGAGCGGATTGGAACAGGAGAAGATGACCGGCTGGCATCGTAAACTGCATATTCACCAAGGCCCGTTTTATTACGTTGACTATGGGCTGGCTCAACTAGGCGCGGTTCAGATATGGAAAAACGCCATGGATGACCCGGCGAAAGCGGTGAAACAGTATCGGAAGGCATTGGCACTGGGCGGGACCGTATCGCTGACTGAGCTTTACCGGCAGGCGGGCGCGAAGCTGGCCTTCGATGCGGGAACGCTGGGTGAGGCGCTATCCCTGATCGAATCTACTCTCGCGCATCTAGAGGGACAAAGCTCTAACTGACACCCGAAAACTGCCCTCCTTAGGACTTTGGCGAGATCGGCATTCGAATCGCACACCGATATCCGGGGCCTGAATGATGGAGGAGGGACAGATCTAGCGCAAGCGGTGAATTGGGGAGCGGAGAGGGTGGGATTTGAACCCACGGTAGCCATGAAGGCTACAACGGTTTTCGAGACCGTCCCGTTCAGCCAGACTCCGGCACCTCTCCACCTCGGATTATAACGTTGGGTCATGCCCCTGTTGAAAAGTGGCTATGTGGACCCAGAAATCGGAAACCTTAGGCGCAGAGGCCGATAGCTTGCTTGGCTATGTGGGGTATGTTACAAATACGTCAAATCGCTCCGGTGCAAGGCCAAAGGTGCACCTATTCCGACAGATTTTGACAATCAAAGGAGGTCCGCCTCGATGACGGAAGCGGAGGAGCAGCCTGCAGTAGAAGGATTGGCGGGGGCTTTAGAAGATCTGGGGGTAGCTTCCCCAGCTTTGACACGCAGGGAATTCCTTTATTATTTATGGGCTTCGTCCATGGCCGTGTTCCTGGTCGGAGCGGGTGGCGTTACGATCTGGTTCGCGCTGCCGCGCTTCCGCGAAGGCGAGTTTGGGGGCGTCTTCATCGTTCCCGTCGAAGAGATTCCCGTACCGGACTCAGACCCAAAGGAATTTGCCGAAGGACGGTTCTGGTTGGTCAACATTGGGGATGAAATTCTCAACGATCCGCGCCAACCCGATGACTACGAGCTCAACCCCGGGGTTCGTATCCTTTACAAGGTGTGTGTGCACTTAGGTTGCCTTTATAAATGGGTGCCCGTCAACGACCGCTTCGAGTGCCCATGCCACGGCTCCAAATATCTCAAGAGCAACGCCCGTATTGATGGTCCCGCCCGCCGGAACCTAGACCAGTTCCTGATGCAGGTTCTGGACGCCGCCGGAAATGTGCTGGTTCAGACCGAAGCGACCTGGTCAGGGAACCGGGAAGGCACATCACTCCCCATCCCGGCCGGAGCGGTAGCCCTGCGGATCGATACCGGACAGCGCTTGTTCGGTGCGCCGAACACCAAGCGCGGCGGCGGCACGTAGCGACGGAGGTTCGCAATGCGAATTCCACGTCCCAAGATCCTCAGCCTTCCGTTTCTTGACGATATAGAAGAAAAGGGAGTGGTCAAGGCCTCCACCGACCTGGCGGATGATGTCGTCACGCGTGTCACGTCTGGCCTCAATATTTCCGATGTGCGTTCCGTCCTGCGCGGCGATGCCCCGGCAAGGCCCAACCCCCGTCTGACGCCGCACGCGGAGGGCTTCTGGCTGCACATGAAGCCCAGCTACTACAACAACCTGATGGATGGCCTGTACCCGACCTTTCGGCTGGGCTGGCTGGCGACTTTTTTCTTTGCCTGGGAAACCCTTACCGGGCTTTACCTGATGGTTTTCTACACCCCCTCCCCGCTCGTGGCCTACGAGAACATGATCAATATCCTGAGCAACGTCCCCTTCGGGCGTTGGATGCGGGATACGCATAAGTTGGGCGGGGAACTGATGGTGCTGGTGGTCGCGTTTCACATGCTGCGGACGTACATCACCGGCTCCTACAAGCGGCCGCGCCAGTTCACCTGGGCCACCGGCGGAGTGCTTTTAATCCTCACGCTGCTCGTTTCGTTCTTCGGATACTTGCTGCCCTGGGATCAGCTCAGTCTATGGGCGGTGACCATCGGAGCCTCGACCGCCGAGGCGACGCCGTTTATTGGGCGTGAGGCGGACCTGCTCATGCGCGGCGGTCCCGAAATCGGGGCAAACGGGTTGCTGCGCGCGTATCTGGTACATGTGCTGCTGCTTCCCATTATGCTGGTCATCCTTCTGGGTGTGCACTACTACAAAGTTGTCATCCACGGCCACAGTCTGCCCCCGGGGGCGGAGGAGGCCGGCGTAGACACCGCCCGAAAAGTGCCCATGAACGTGCGCACTTATTTTATGCCGAAGATCCTAACCCGCGAGTTGGTTTACATCGCGGGGTTGACGCTGCTCCTGCTCGGAGCATCCGCCTTCACTTTTGGTTATCATGCGCCCCTCGAACCGCATGCGGATCCGCTTGTCACTCCTCTACATACGACCTCACCATGGTACTTTCTCTGGATCCAGGGTTTGATGAAACTCGGCGACAAATTCATCTTTGGCGCCCTCATTCCGTTTGGGATCGTATTTGGTACGCTCGTCGTATGGCCATATATAGAGGTCGGGCGCAACCGACGCTACGGGGCCCGTCGTATCGGACTCTCGATCGCGGCCGGGAGCTTAGTATTGGCTGCCGTCCTGACCTACATGGGTACACCGTGGTTCGCCGTAGCGACCTCACCCGATCAAGAGGCAGTGGCAGTGCTGCTGCCCCAGACGAAGCCAGGGCCATTACGCCTGGCAGATTGGGAAGACATCCCCTACGGCACTTTTGTTGCCAGCGAATGGTCAACCGCGCCGACCCGGACGACATCGAAGCTGCTCAAGATGTTCGACGATGCACTGGAGCGCGGGAGAGATAACCCGATCTATGGGGACGTTGAAGGTTTCATGATCGTGGAGGACTGGCAGACGGACCTCAAGAAGATCACATTGCGAGTGGTTTGGGCCAATCCAGAGACGGGGGAGCCTGGCGAGTTTAGCGAAGCCTTTTACTTCCACCGCAACAGCGACTATGGCCAGGGGGAGTAGATTGTGAAGTACTACATCGTGGGCGGGACCCTTGCCTTCATCGGCGCGGTCACGTTGCTGATCATTATGAGCGCTAGGGAACCGGCGCGCATGGAATCCTTTACGCGGTCTTACGAGTCGCGTCAGATCGAGCGGGGCGCACTCATTTTCGAAAGCGGCTGTCGGCCCTGCCACGGGCCGCAAGGGGAGGGTACCCCTCTGGGCCCGCCGCTGAACCGCGCCGACCTGTTCAATGGCGAGTACCTCAGCGCCATCGGCTGGTCGGGCACGCTGAACGACTTCTTGAGATCTACCATCTCCGCTGGCCGACCCCTTCCAACCGCGGGAACGAACTTCCCACAACGGATGCCGACCTGGAGCCAAGACTTCGGTGGACCGCTTCGGCCCGATGAGGTCGTGAACGTGGCTGCATTCATCATGAATTGGGGCGACCGAGCCATTGCCGGCGTCCAACCCACCGAAATAGCCGATGATTTGATGATGGGCACGGATATATTCATCGAACTTCCGGAAGGGGACGCCGAAATCGGGCAGAGTCTGGCGGAAAGCCAATTTGGGTGCGCAGCCTGCCACATTCTCTCAACGGTCGGTCCCCCATGGGCGGCCACCGACGGATTGCCAGGCATTGCGGTGCGCGGTGATATCCGCATTCAGCAGGACAGCTACACCGGAAACGCCACTTCAGGTGATGAGTACCTGATCGAGTCGGTCGTTGAAGCCAACATTCATGTCGTGGAGGGCTTCCAACCCGGCATCATGCCCACCAATTTTAGCGAACGGATCACGCTGCAGGATATGGCGCATTTACTAGCGTTCATGAAGACCTTCGAATAGACGCAGTTGCGATACCAGATGGCCATGCCCATTGCCGCCGCCGTTGCAAGGCGGCGGCGTTCGTAACGGGTCGACAGGGAGAAACATCACTTTGAATGGGCGATGGTCTGTGGCTAGAATCAGTCAGGTGAGAGGATTCGGGAGAATGCAGTTACTCAAGCTGAGCATTGGCGTGTCCTTAGCACTGCTAGTGGGATGGAGCACGGCCTTGGCACAGGCCGAGGATGATCCGGAGCGCGGCGGGGAGCTTTATGTCGAGAACTGCGCCGCCTGTCACGGCATTAGTGGCACGGGGAGAATCGGCGCAAATTTACAAAACTTCCCCGCCATCGATGTCGGTGTAGTGCTTGAGGCCACAATCGCGAGGGGCGTGGCCGGTACGGTGATGCCGGCCTGGGGCCGGGAAAACGGCGGCCCGCTCTCGGATCAGGACATCGCCGATATATCAGCCTACATACAAGGAGCATTTGGCGGCTCAGATCCGATCGCTCCTGCGCCAACATATATTGCCCCGGCGATCGACCCATTGCCGGACGTCGATGGTGATCCATCAGCGGGGGTAGTCGTGTTTCAGTCGAATTGTGTCGCTTGCCACGGAGACCAGGGCCAGGGCCGCTTCGGAGTGCCGCTGGCGAAGTCCTGGTCTGGCAATCAGCCGGAGGTCTATATCCGCTCGGTAGCAAGCGAAGGAATACCGGGTACGACGATGCCCGCCTGGGCACAAGCGAACGGGGGACCGCTCAGCGTGGAAGACATAGCCAACGTGGCCGCGTTCGTCCTGTCTCTCAGCTCTGTGAGTACTTCCCCCCAGCCCGCACCCATCGAGGGACCCATCTCCACGAGTACGGTATTGCTGATCTTGGCGGGAATAGTGGTCTTGGGGATCATCGTCGGGATTATCTACTATCGAGGGGCACGTGAGCCCGGATAAGCGACTTGTCTGCTACACACCTCTCAAGGAGGCGGATCTGACCCCCAAGCAGCAACTGACAGCGCGACCCATGCTGAGAATTGCGCGACTTTGTTTGGCGATGGCCGCAGTATTATTGCTGCTGGCCCTCGGGTCAGCCCGAGTCTTCGCCCAGACTGCGACCGCCCCAATTGACCACCTCGAAGTGGCTCTCTGGCCTGAGTACGATCGGCCCGCCATGCTGGTGATCTACCGATTTGAGCTTGCCGCAGACACACCGCTTCCTGCCAGAGTTGGGTTGCCCGTTCCTGCTGCTGCTGGGCAGCCGACGGCAATCGCTTGGCTCGGCTCCGATGGCACTCTCTATGAGGCGGCCTACACAAGCGAGAGCGTTGGCGATTGGCTGATCGTCCAGATCGAGATGCCTGAAGCTCGAACCGGCCAAATCGAGTTCTACTCTGACATGGATTTCGCCGGCACAAGTCGCAGCTTTCTCTTCGAGTGGCCGGATGGATTTGAGCTTGGTGGGATGTCTTATGAAGTCCAGGAGCCAGTTTCGGCCACCGATCTACGGGTGAACCCGGCTCCCGATCGTGAAGGTCCCGGCGCATTCGGCCTCAACTACCAGACCGCCGAGCTGGGCCCTCAACCAGCGGACGGTACTCTAGCGATCAGCGTGACCTACGAAAAGTCGAGTCCCGGGCTGTCGGTAGAAGCGCTCCAGCCACTTGGACAAGTTTCCACTCCGGTGGGTTTGCAATCCGATAATCCCAATCTTCTCCCCTGGCTGCTGCTAGCGGCGGGGATAGCGGCTTTAGGCGGTGGGGGCTATTACTTCGCCTCGAGGCGGCGGCCCGCGCCCCAGCGGGTCCCACGTAGGCGCAGAAAGAGCGGGACGGAGGTCGAGCTGGAGGCCTCCATCGTGTATTGTCATCAATGCGGTGCAGCTGCCGGCATCAGTGATGTCTATTGCCGGCAGTGCGGCACGCAGTTGCGGAAATAGCGACCCCCTAGCGAATCCGCAGCCCATCGGCCAAGCGCAGTCTGCAACGACCGTGATGGGCGCCCGCCACATGTAGTTCCAGAGAATAAAAAAGAGCCGGGCGCACAAGACGCCCGGCTCGATAAAAGGGATGTTCCTGACCTTACGGTCGGATCATCCCACCAACGTCGCCGCCCATGTCACTTAGGGAGTCGTACAAGAGTTGCAGCACGTACTTCCCGTTGTGAGCAAAGGCACCCGGATCCTTCTGAGCGTACTGGTAGTTATAGGCCGCCCTTAGCAAGGCTGGCGTCCAGCTGGCATAGCGATTGCCGTAGTTGGCTTCGCTCGGTCCAGCAGACACTCCGTCTTCATCGGTGTCGATGAAGTAATAAGGGTAGCTGCCCGAGTCGTAGACGATCGCCGCAGCCTCCGGGTTGGCGGCTGCGTAGGATTGCATGGCAGCATACAGTGCTTCTCCTACCGTCTCGATCTCTTTAGATAGACCTTCGGAGGGATCCCCGTCCCCATCATAGTCTGCGGTGGACATGCGGATGTCGCGAATGTCTTCGTAGGTGCTGACGTTGGTGTGGCAGGCGCTGCACTGCTCATACTGCACGGCCAGCTGGTGTTCATTGTGGCACTCGGTGCAGTCGTTGTAGGGCTCGACATGCGAGAAGAGACCTACATAGGTCTGGCCCGGATACTCGTATCCGCCCTGAACCTCTGTGCCGTTCCGCGTCGCACCGGCCGCGAAGTAGTGTATGTTGATGAAACGGATCGATTCGTCGACCGTGTCGTCCGCTTTGCCATCCAAGGCTTTGTCGACGCTTACTGTAGACGAGCGACCCTGGTGGCAGGTCATGCAGAGGTTTGTATCCGGATCGCCGCTGTCGATCGTTGCTCCACTCGGGAAAGTCACCGAAGGCACTTCATAGCGAGCGAAGGTTTCCAGATCGCTGTGGCAGGTGCTGCAGAGGAAGCCATTGGTTGGCTCCTGGGCCACCGTTACCCCTTCTTCGAGGAAGAGCGGGAGGCCGGCTGATGAGTGACAGCGGCTGCAGCTCGCGGGGACTACGGCTGGATCGTCTTCGTCCCAGTGGCGGAAGGCCTCCTCAGAGCCTGCGAAGTGGCCCATATCGATCCGGTGCTGATGAGTGGCATGTGTATCCTCCAGCGGCACAGGATCAGAGATCACGCTGTTCAGATCCTCGATGGAGTCCCACATCAGCTGGATGATGTATTTTCCGCCGTGTGCGAATGCACCCGGATCCTTGAGAGAGAACTGGTAGTTGTAGGCCGCCTTCAATAGCCGTGGCGTCCAGGCGTTGTACTGATTTCCGTAATTCGCCTCATCGTCACTTGCTTCCCCGTCGGCGTTCGTGTCAACGAAGAAGTAGGGATAGGATTGGCTATCGTAGACAATGGGCGTTCCGGCTAACTCTGCGCCATAGGCAAGGATCGCCTGCTTAAGCTTCTCCCGTAAGCCATCAATTTCGTAGTAGACGCCTTCGGTGATGTCGCCGTCGCCATCGTAGTCCACCTGAGAGCCGGGCATGCGGACGTCCCTGAGGTCCTCCACCGCGCTCACATCGGTATGGCAGGCGCTGCACTCGTCGATCTTGATTTCCAGAGTGTGCGAGTCGTGGCATGCCTCGCAAGTCTCGTAGTCCTCGACGTGCGTGAAGAAGGCGTCATAGGTGCTACCCTCGTACTCGTAGCCACCCTTGGCTTCCGTGCCGTACTTGGTAGCGGCGGCCGCATAGTAGTGGACGTTCCGGAATCGGAGGTCTTCGCTGACATCATCCTCTCCAACGCCAACCTCTTCGATGAATTCATTGACGCTGACCGTCGACTCCCGACCCTGGTGACACTGCATACAGCGAGCCTCTCGCCCGAGGTCCGTGAGCTCTACACCGGAAGGCATAAGCACCGTGTCCATCTCGAGCGTGACATCGTTGTGACAGGCTACGCACTCGATAACCTGCCCAGTGGCATGGTCACCCTCCGTAGAATTGGCTTCCGTTCCATCCGCGCCGATGTAGTCAAGATAACCGGTGCTCGTGTGGCACCTTGCGCAGGAGGCCGGAACGACTGCCGGGTCATCCTCGTCCCAATGCGTGAAGGCCTCCGCCGATGCATCGGCGTGACCAGAACTGGCCCACTGCTCCTGGAAGGGCACTTCCACCAAGCCCTCCACACTAACTGGAACTTCGACCTGCACCTCTACGGTCTCTTTGATTATGATCGGAGAGGGGGTCTCGCTGGTGCCACAGGCACCAAGAAGCGTGGCAAATCCCAAGATGGTCAGCAAACCAACCCCGGCAAGTAAAGTAGGTCTCTTCATAGGCAATCTCCCTAGTCTCGGTTCCTGCGGTCGATTTCTAAGGTTCTCCTCATGTTTGTGCGCTAAATGCACACCCGCAAGTGGGCGGGACGCCCACGGATTAATGCGCCGTTAATCTTCTACGATCACTCGCAGACGCTTTAGTGGAAAATGTAATCGGGCCTCGTGACAAACGTCACAAAGTGGTGAAAAGGGGTACTAGTCGTTGTGAGCGCCCGCCAGGATCCAGTCGAGGATGATCTGAATCCGTGCGCTGGAAAGGGCGCCTGCGGGAGGCATAACGGCGCCTTGCTCCTGTGTGCCCAATAGCTTTTGGCCAAGCAGGCTGGCCTCAGCCTGCTCAACGGTCATCTGAGACTTCCTACTGTTCCGGGGCGCCGGCCGCTATCCACTCAAATACCAGAGCAAGCTCCTCTGTCGAGAATTGTCCAAAGTGTGCCTCGTCGCCCGACTGCCTCTGGACCAGTAGGCTGCCCTCTGGATCACCGGGAATGATCGCCAACCCACTCACTCCGCCCCGCATCAGGGTTTCGTAGGTTGTGACGTCCAGGCCCTGTAGACCGCCCTCACCGTGGCAGGCCCCGCACCTGGCCTCCAGCAGCGGACCGATCGCGCCCCCATAGGACAGCGTCAGCTCTTCTAACTCTGGCTCCGGTTCAGCGGCCACCCCATCGAGCTGCGAGCGAAGAATTTCACGCAAGCTTGGAGCATCAAATCCGGCATAGACCCACGCTATTCCATGGCAGGCGCTGTTGGAACAGAACGAGGTGTTGCTCGTGCCGCCCGGGTCTTCCGTGGTGTGGCAGTTGCTGCAGGAGGGGTCAAAGACATCCCGATGCAGGCCAATCCAGTTGGGATTGAGATGGGAGCTCGGCTCTGGCCCGCGGCTGATCTCGATGTTGACCACGAAGTCGTTCGGACCGGCCACGACCGGAATGGAGTGGCAAAGGTTGCACTCCAGGCGGATGGATTCTTGCTTCGCGTTCAGGTGCTTGCCGTCGTGGCAGCGAAAGCAGCCCGGCGAGTTGGTATGCCCGACGTTGTCCGGATGTGATGTCCAATCCGCCTTCTGCTCGGGGAAGACGCTCGAAAGATAAGCCTCCTGAAGAGCGCTGATCGCCTCTGTGACCAGTTGCCTATTCGCGGCGAAGAATTCCGGATGGTTGCTCTCGTAGTAGTCCGCCAACTCCGCGATCCCGGCTTGAGCCGCCTCCAGGTCCGGGTAGTCCAGGTGATAGACCTCCACCGCCTTTCTGCGTATGTCCGGAATATCCGGTGAGATAGCGCCGCGGGACATGAGTTCATCCACTGTATCGGCCGGCTGTGGGATCAGGTGCGTGATGCGGTTATGGCACGTGATGCAATCTATTTGGCTCAGGTAAGATGGATCGACGGTTTCGGGCACCAAGCCAGATTCTGTATCGACATATTCGGTAACGCTGCCGTCCTCGTTGAAGATAGCTACGTAGGGTATCTCCTGCTCTTGGGGATCCAGCGCAAGGTAGCGCACGTCGTTTTCTATATGCCAGTGAATGCCTCTCCCCAGGCCCGCGCGTGCGGTTCCGCCACCCGTCTTCATGGTCAGGTAAGTACTGGTGGGGGTGTTGTTTTCATCCGGTGTAAAGCGTTTGATCTCCCTCAAGCTGTCGTCAGAGAACTTCTCCGGAGAATGGCACCGCTCACAGGTCTCACGAGCCGGACGGAGACTCTTAGCGTGTATTGGGAACTCGTAGTCCTCCAAGACGAGCGAGACGATGTGGCCTATATCGCCGGCCTTGCGTGTAATGCGCGTGGCGACAAATCCGCGCCCGATGTGGCACTCCACGCAATCAATTCGGGCGTGGGGGGAAGTGAGATAGGAGGTGAACTCCGGCGGCATTGTATGGCATGCAGTGCCGCAGAACTCGGGGGAATTGGTGTAATCCCAGGCGTAGAGGCTGCCCACCAGCACAAAAAGCGTCAGCACTCCCAGAACAGCAAAAGGCAGCAGCCCCACCCAAAGAGGAGAACCCTCCGGAGGCAAGAAGAAGTTTCGCAACCAACGGCCTAAGCGTCTAGGAATCTGTATCCTCCTTCAGAAGGAAGGCTGCTAATGAGAATAGCCTGTCCGCAATTCAATCGGATAGTGAAATATGTCACATGTTTAATGGCTGGATAGACTGCAACGCGAAGCGGGGACCGGCCTAACGCTCGAACGCGCCGGCCTCGATCCAAGCAATGACTTCCTCGAGCTCCTCCGGAGAGAGCTGTCCCGGGTGATTCCCCGCCGACTGGACCACAACCAGCAGGCTGGCTTTCGGGTCACCGGGAACCAGCGCAGGGCCACTATTTCCGCCTGCGAGCGCTTGTTCGTAGCTGGCCAAAGACAGACCACCTACGGTGGAAAAGCCGTGGCAGGCGCTGCAGCGATCTCGCAGGAGGCCACCGAAGCGGCCATCCCATGACATAGTCTGGACACCGCCAATGGTGGCCGTCGGGAGGAGCGCTATCGCTGGCGTAGGGGTCAGGGGTACGAAGGCCGGCGCGACCTCTCCCGGCGGGACCGTAGTGATGGCAGTCTCCTCAAAGGTCACGAACTGATAGAGCCCGTACCCAAGCCCAATGGCGAGGATCGCGGCCAGCGGGACAAAGGCAGTTTCCCTGCGGCGGATCGTCTCGCGAGGCGGAGTTGGGGCGACCCGGCCTCTGTCAATGGCCTCCAGTTCGGCCGGATGTTCGTGCTCCATCTCCTCCCGGCTCATCTTGCCCGTGAACATGCTCAGGTTCAAATGGCGGAGGTGCACGTGGTAGAAGTGCCAGAGAATGATCGCCGAAACCGCCAACACTGCCTCGCCGCCATGCGCGGCCTTCGCGGCCGGGATGGCTTCACCGGGGAGGAAGCGGGCGCTGCTGATGGGATTCCACATCATGAAGCCCGTGATGGCCATGATAACCGTCCCCCACACCAGAGCCCAGTATTCGGCTTTTTCCACGTATGAGTACTGACCGTAACGTGCTCTGGAGTTTCTCAGCCCCAGATAGAAGAACACATCCCGCATGAGGTGCTTGATGTCTTCGACAACAGGCAGCATGCTGAGACCGACGCGGCGCACGATCACCCGGTAGAGCAAACTCAAGACATGGTAAATGCCGATCGCCATGAGAACGATGGCCGTGGTGCGGTGAATGATGCGCGTGGTTTCGATCCCTCCCATCACACGAATCAGGAATTCGCCCCCAGGAGAGGTGGCAAACTTCTGGGCCAGGCCGGTGATGGCCAAGATCGTAAAGGCCGCTAGAAACAGGGCATGTTCTACGCGCTGGGAGCGATCGAAACGCCTGTAGGTTTGGAGTTTGCCCAGTTTCACCTCGTGCGTAATGCTATTCATCTGGATCGGACTGCTCCTGTCGATGATGAACGCCTCTTGAAGGATCGCCATTCGCATCCTCACCAGGATCATTGGAAGGCGGAGGGGTGAGATCGGTAGCTCCGGTGCTTATGGACCTTGCGCGGGATGCGTATGGGAGGTTCCCGTCCCTCCGAGCAACAAAGCGACGTCGCAGCCTCCAGCTCAGATCGAGGGCGACTAGCAGGCCCATCCCTCCGAGCACGAGTGGAATGAAGAACTTGTAGAACGTGTCTACGGCGAACACAAGCGGATATTTCTCCGCAGATGGCACATAGTGTGACAGCCATGCGTCCGGGAAGCTGGCGGTGGCATCCGGGTGGCAGACTTGGCACCGGGCGAGCAGGTTCTCGCGCACATGTAGGCCTTTTTCTGGGTCGTCGGTGCGCTTAATGTCGTGTACCCCGTGGCAGTCGAAACAAACCGGCTTGTTCGTTTCCGCGTCGGGCGATTGTTTATCGAACAACGTTACCGTGGTGCCGTGGAAGTCCGCCACATAAGTTTCCAATACATCGGTGGAGAGCCCGTATTTGGCCATGAGCTCGGCGTCCGTATGGCAATCGGCGCATAGCGTTGGCGAGCTTAGTCGAAAGGCGTTCGTCCGAGGATCCTCAATGCTGTGAACCCCATGGCAGTCGATACAGGTGGGAACGTCCGTGTTGCCTTCTCCTATCAGCGCCGAGCCATGGACGCTGGTGAGGTACTTCTCGTAGATAGCACTGTGGCATTGTGAGCAAGTCTGGGGAATCCATGTCCGCGAATCAGGCAACAGTTCACCCGATTCGGGATCGGTCAGCCGGCGAGTATCGTGGGCTCCGTGACAATCTGTGCATATGGCGGCCTCTCTGATTCCTTGCGCACGCGCCTGATCGTGAGCGCTGTCGAGGGTAAGTTCGTACTCTCCTGAGTGGCAGCGCTGGCAAGCGGTATACAGTTGGATGCTGAGGTCTCTACGATCCTCGGCCCTGAAGGTCGGGTGAGGGTAACCGGATAAGTTCGTGTGACACTGAACGCAGGCGTAGCCGCCATCGCCATGTACGGATGAGTTGTAGACCTCCGGGTCGATGAAGAGGGAAATGACATCACCGTTCTCCAAGGTCATGGTGAGCGCCGGATCGGCGTGGCAGGCTAGGCATTCATCGTTGCTGACACCCGGACCATCGGATTGGGCTTCGGCTTCCATCGCCGAGAATGCCAGGCCGCCGGCGGCCAGGCCCAGGGTCAAAACTAAGGAACCCCAAACGCTCACTCCCCACCATCCTTTGGACCTTCGCAGGCCGTCATACGCCGTATTCACCTCCGGGCCGGCCGTGCCGTGCCCTTGTGGGGGGCGACCGCTACTGATACAGCAGCAGACTGCGAACCTTCAAGAGCGGCCCACCCGCCCGGGGCGGTCCTACGCTGCTAACTGGATGCTAGTGGCAGGACATATGGTGTGGCAGTGCTGCACGTCATCGAGAGTTAGTGATTTCTATCACAAATGGAGGGAGGCGCCCGGGCTGGTCATGACCTGGGTTGAGCATGGTCGAAGCCAGCTGACCGTGGATTGCGGGAGATCCACTTTCCCACGAACGAAAAACCTCCGAAGCCGAGGAGACTTCGGAGGTCCTGGCGCGGCTCACGATAGTTGTCGACCTTAGGGCGGGTTGTGATAGGCGGTTGCCTTGTCGATCAACTCCTGATCCGATTTGGGGCTTGCCATTCCGCCCGCGACATGGCAGCTGCGGCAGGCGAAGTCAAGGCCGATCTGAGATAGCGCCGCCGAACCGTCTTCTGTGAACTGGCCGATCTGATTTGGATCGATCGCCATCAAGTGCGTACGGATATCGCCCGTGAACTTGCTGGCGTCTCCTACCGCACTCTTGGTGACCCGCGGCATGTGGCAGTCGATGCACTCGGCGACATTGGGATGGATCTGCGAATCCTGGTACGCCGCCTGCTTGAAGTGACAGTTCTCACATTGGGTGCGGGTGGTCTGGACGGTGGGGTCAGATTCTTGGGCTTTCCGGAATTGCACGACGCCTGCGTGCGGATCGTGACAGGTGGTGCAGTCGAGAGTGATGTGCTTGCTCTGGAACAACTCCTCGTACTGCTCGTGGTGCCGGATGAAGCCGCCCTTCGCGTTGACTTCCTCGATCGCGCCTCGAATATGGCATTGGCCGCAAAGCTCGGCGTCGCGATCTACCGTCATCTGCACGCCCTGCGGGTTAGCAGCGTGCTGGCTGCCGGGCCCGTGGCATTCCTCGCATCGAATGCCGGGTTCGGCCCAGGTGCCAATCAAGCCCGGAAGCCCGTCCTGATTGCCTTCCGGACTGTAGCCGGTCGTATGGCAGGCCCCGCAGTTGTAGGGCTTGTCCTCTTCGCCCGCATGGTATTTTGCCCATCCCGCCTCGGTCCCTACTACGGGGTTGGCAAAGTTGTATTGGCTGACGTATTCCGTGTTTCCGGATTCGCCAGGCGCATCAGTGATGATGTACCCCTCGTTGTCGATAAAGCGCGCCTTCCAGTTGTACCCGCCGATGACGTAGCTTATGTCATCCCAGGTGTATCCTTCCGGCGGCTCAGTCACTTCAGTAAAGGGGTACTCTGGTGGCTGGCCGTCCACCACTGGATTCAGCTTGTAAGCATGGCCGCCTTGCATGAAGGTGTCAAAGATCTCACCATGGCACGCTCCGCAAGTCTCGGTGCCGACGTACTCTGCGCCGGCGGCGGCCGCGGCGGCCTCGCCCTGCGGTCCGGCGGGGCCCTGAGGTCCTTCCGCCCCTGGCGGTCCGGCGGGGCCTGCGGGTCCCTCCGGCCCCTCAGTGCCGGCACAACCGGCAATTAGAAGCACCCCCACCAGTACCAAGCCGCCCAATATTATGGATTTGCGATGCATAGGCATTCTCCTCAATTTCGGGTTAGGCATCCTCTCTACGTTGTTTATGCCGAGTACCCCCTTTCCCCTATTGAGACAGCCAACGAAGCCTCGAGTATGACAATGGTTCTCGAGGGATCTGTGGGTCAGACACCCAGCAATCTGTGGGGTCTTCTGCCTAGGCCATTGAAGTTTGGCGGATAGATTAAGAATTGATGAGTAGAAAATGTCGTATGTATTTGTGGCAAATATCACAAGGGGAACCCGGGTAGGCACGCCTGAAGAACGGCAGAAAAAAAGCCCCAATCTGTGAGGATTGGGGCAGGCAACGGCTGGCGTTTTACCTTAGCGCCGGGTGGGAGATGGATTCAGTCGTCCAGCGCGCCGGCGTCGATCCACAGGACGATATTCTGGATCCGGTTTGGGCTGAGCGGGCGCTCGGAATGGGGCATGCGTATCTCGGGTGCAACCAGTCCCTGGATCACCCAGACGAGCGTGCTGGAACCGGCCGATCCGGGGATTACGACGGCGCCGCCCCGAGTGCCCTTCATGATGCCGGCATAGCTTGAAAGGTCCAGGCCGTTTTCGGCAAGAATTGGCCCATGACAGCTAATGCAATTCTCGTCCAAGATGGGCTGGATGTCTGTGCGATAGCTGCCGGTCCAGGTCATCTCGCCCAGGACAGACACTTCCGTGGGGGTCGGTCTGGCTTCAGCCGAACCTGGCACACGCCCGGCGATCTGGCGGATAAATGTGATCAGCTTTACCAGCTCAGCCTCCGGTATGCGCGCCTCCGGGAAGCCAGGCATGCCGTCCAGGCCCACGCGGATGATATCTCCAAGGGACTCGTCATCGCCGTATCTGGCCTGGAATTCCTGACCGAAAAGCGCCGGGCCAAGGCCGCTGGCGCCGCCTGGATGGCAGGCATCGCACAACTGAGCGTACACAGCCTGTCCGGCCGCTGAATCGACCGCGGCGCTGGGTGCCCGAAGCGTGCCATTACTCTGGGCCGGTGCTGGCGAGGGTGTCTCTGAAGCAGCCGGGAGGGCAGCGGCCGGTTGATCCGTAACACGCGTAGCCGACTCCCAACGATACAATCCCATGCCTACTACGCCCCCTGCCAGCAGGCCAACCAGGATCAGCAACGCGCCTTTCAGGAAGAGATCACGGCTCATGTCGGCCTACTCCCCTTGTCCTACGATGATCGTGCCGCGCATTCGGCTGTGGCCGGTGCCGCAGTAAACCGCGCACTCGAACGTGTACTCGCCGGGTTCAGTAGGTGTGAACTCTATGATTGTTTCACGCCCAGCATCGATCCGGAAGTCGAGCTCCAGGCCGGGGACCGCGATTCCGTGATCGACGTCCCTGCTGGAAACGATCAAGCGAACGGGCATTCCAGCCTTGACCGTGATGGTGTCGGGCGAAAACCCGAACTGAAAGGCCGTGATGCGAACTTCCTGGATGGGACCGGGGGTTGGTGGGGGCGGCGCATGCAGGCTCAACAGGAAGCTGGCGATCATTTCCGATTCCTGGTGAGAGAGCGGGGGACTGAAGCCAGGCATGGCGGCCTCCGGATTGAGGCTGAGCGGGTCTTCGATATAGTTGTGCACCCAGACGGAGTCGCGCTGTTCGGCCAGACCGCTCAGGTCTGGGCCGGGACCCTCTGCTTGACCGTCAATGGAATGGCAGCCGGAGCAATTGCGCTGGAACAGGGCGCGACCGGCCTGCTGGGCGGCCGTTAGACGCTCACCGCGTGCAGTGGCGATGGCCGGCGGCGTGGCCTGGAAGGCGCGTATGGTGAGCGTGATCACGCTCGCCACTCCCAGGGTGATGATGGCGATGGCGTAGGGCCGTAGACGGGGATGTCGCGCCGGGCTACGGTCGATGAAAGGCAGCAGGAAGAGAATCAACACAACGAGCGTCGGTACTCCGACGGCGGCCAGCCCTTCAAGTTCGCCGGGCACGTATTTCAGAAACTCGAACAGGAACATGAAATACCATTCCGGCCGCGGAACGTAGACGGTGTTGGTGGGATCGGCTGCCGCCTCGGTCGGAATGCCGCGCCAAATGATCAAGCCGAGCAGGGCGGCCAACACAGCCAAAGCTACGATGGCGTCTTTCACAAGAATGTCCGGGAAAAAGGGCTTGCCCGCGCGCTTTAGGTTTGCCAGGCGACGGGCGCGCTGCTCGAGGCCGGGACTGGTCCAGGGCAAGCGCCGGCGCTTGGGGGCCTGCTCACGGGCAGATTGTTGATCCGCGCGTTCCGCCTCCGCGTCCGGCGGGGGAGAAATGCCGTTTCGGATGACCAGGTACAGGTGAGCACCGATCACGCTCACGGTAACCGCAGGCAGGATCAGCGTGTGCACTGAGTAGAAACGTGCCAGCGCCAGCGCGCCAAGATCGGTGCCTGCTCGCACCACCCGAAGCAGCATTCCGCCGACGATCGGAACGAGCCCCATGATGTTGGTACCGACAGTGGTGGCCCAATAGGCCTTCTCGTCCCACGGAAGCAGATAGCCCGTGAAGCCGAATCCCAGGGCAAGCAGTAACAGGACCACGCCCAGCGTCCAGGTGATCTCCTGTGGGAATTTGTAGGCTCCCATGATCAGCACGCGCAGCATGTGCAGGACCACCAGAATGACCACAGCGCTGGCACCCCAGTAATGCAGTCCCCGAATCACGCTGCCAAAGGCCACTTCGTTCGTGATGTATTGCACGCTGTCGTAGGCATGGTCCGGGCTGGGCGAGTAGTAGAGCGCCAGGAACATGCCGGTGATGATCTGCAGCCCGAATACAAATAGGGTCGCGCTCCCGAGCGTATGGCTCCAGCCAAGCCCGGCCGGCATTCTGCGACCGAGCACGGTATTCCAGGCCCGCTTGAAGCCTGTGCGGTCCTCCAGCCAATCTCCCAAGCGCTGCCCGGCGGTTGGGGGATTCATGCCGGCACCTTATCCGGGACTCCGACACGGAAATCCTGGTAGACGACGTACAGGATGCCGTTCTCGACCTTGGTTTTCATGGTGTCGAGCGGGCGAGGAGGGGGACCACCGATGACGGTGCCGTCCAACGCATAGATCCCGTCGTGGCATGGGCAGAAGAAGTGGGATGCGTGTTTTCCCTCGCTGAACCAGCTGTAAGCACATCCCAAGTGCGTGCAGTGCCCGTTGTACACGAGCACTTCTGGATCAGTCTTGCGCCATACCCAGACGGATATGTTCTCCCGGCGTTCGATCCAGCCGTCGCGCCGGAAACGCGTGAACACCACCTGAGAGGGCGTTCCGATTGGGAAGTCGCTCAAGGGTCCCAGCTGTATCCACTCAGCCGTGGTGCGCTTGAGTGCCGGCGACAGCAGGTATCCGATGAGCGGGATGCCGACTAAGGAAGCGATGAAAGTTGAGATGCCGAGGATCGTCAGCCGAAAGAAGTCCCGGCGGGGAATATTGGCTTCCGGTGAGCTCGGCTGGTCGGTACGGGTGCTTTTCATTCTCATACCTCATGCACGAAGTCGGGACGGGTCTGGAGAGGCGAGTCAGATACTCATGCTCGCCTCTCCCATTGAAAGTGCTACGGCGCCTCCGTGGGAAGCGTCTGAGCGAACGTCAGCACGTCGATCACGTCCTGCATGCTCCAGCCGCCGTCGATGGCGGAGGGCATGCCGGTGCCTGGCTGGCCGGCGCGCACCTTGTGGATGAACTCCCAAGGGTTGTCAAGCGCGATGGTGCCCACGAACTCGGGATCATCCGCACCACCGAAGTTGATTAGGCGCCCGTCGTCGCCGTGGCAGGCGGCGCAGCTGCCTTCGTAGATCTCCTCGCCTTCCTCGGCATCGCCGTCGAGGGGAGCCTTGGCCTCATAGTCGATGTAGTCGGTCAAGTCGACCAGGCCCTTATTGATGAAGACTGCCAGGTCCTGAATGGCCTGCTCTCCCATGGCGGAGTAGTCGTGGTCAGGGTCGACCGCACCGCTGATCATGGCCACCAAATCGTCGATCGATTTGTCCTGGGCATTCAGTATGCCGGGGAAGCCGGTGAAGTGAGAGCCGGACCCGTAGGCGCCTTCCGCGCCCTGATAGTCCCAGCCATGGCATTCCTTACAGCGCCAGGTGGCGGTGTCGGTGCGGGTGTTGGTATCCTGCCGGGCCCAGAGCGGATTGTCGCCGCTGGGCTCATCCACGCCCGCTTCCTTCCACCACTTGTCATACAGCCGGCCGCCGCTTGAAGCAGCAGTTGGCTCGGGCGGCCCAGGCGGCAAGGTCTGCGCGTAGGCCAGCACGTTCATGACGTTTTCGATGCTCCAGCCGCTGTCGATGGCGGAAGGCATGCTGGTGCCTGGCTGGCCGGCGCGCACCTTGTGGATGAACTCCCAAGGGTTGTCAAGCGCGATGGTGCCCACGAACTCGGGGTCATCTGAGCCGCCGAAGTTCAGCTTGCGGCCATCCGCACCGTGGCATTCGCTGCAAGTGCTATCGAAGAGCTCATCGCCCGCCTCGGCGTCGGCGGCCAGGGGAGCCTTGGCCTCATAGTCGATGTAGTCGGTCAAGTCGACCAGGCCCTGCGTGATGAAAATTGCCAGGTCCTGGATGGCCTGCTCGCCCATGGCGGAGTAGTCATGATCAGGATCGACCGCGCCGCTGATCTGGGCCACCAAGTCGTCGATCGATTTGTTCTGGGCACTCAGTATGCCGGGAAAGCCGGTGAAGTGTGAGCCGGACCCGTAGGCGCCTTCCGCGCCCTGATAGTCCCAGCCATGGCATTCCTTACAGCGCCAGGTGGCGGTGTCGGTGCGGGTGTTGGTGTCCTGCCGGGCCCAGAGCGGATTGTCGCCGCTGGGCTCGTCAACCCCGGCTGCCTTCCACCACTTGTCATAGAGCAGACCTCCCCCAGAAACCGAACCACTGATCTCGACTTCCGGGGGTGGAGCGGGAGCTTCGGTCGGCGGAGGCACCGACGTTGGTTCTGCCTCCGGGCTCGCCGCTCCGCCGCATGCTGATAGGAACAAGGCGAGCAGGAGCAGCAAGCCATATCCGATTATCTTCCGTCTTTTCATAAGCGTTCTCCTTCCTAACAAAGTGCTCTCATCGAATCGGTAAGTCACCTAGTTACCGCCGACCCAGTTTCCATTCCACCTCCCATTTACAGTGCCCCACCAAGCTATCATTCGCACAGTGCTGCATGGTCAGACGGATCTGTGGTGCAGGTGAGTTTAGGATCGGGTTCGGATTTCCCCCTCTCTATGTCTGGCCGCGGACCGTGAAATAAGGTAGGGCCATCTCGCTGGTACTATGGCCCCACGGATGCCAGGAAGGTGATCAACTGCCAGCGAGCCTCAGAGGACAGCACATCGCCGAAGGCCGGCATCGAGCCTTCCCCCTCGGTCAGCGCGCAGAAGTGACCCGCCGGATCGGCGAGCAGCTCTTCATTAGCCTCGGCTGAGGTGAAATCGGGTGTTTCGGGCAGGCCGCCGCTGGCGTCGGCACCGTGACACGCCGCGCACTGACCTTCAAATAGCACTTGCCCGGCCTGAACGGCGTCCTGGTCGCCCCAATCGAAGGGGTTGGCCTGATCCTCGGCGCAGTCGGAGACCGCCAGCGTGGCGTGGACCTCGGCCGTTGAATCAGCGGTCCCTTCGTCAGGCAGCGATGGGTCGTAGCTGAAGCTGCGGATAAAGTCGATCACCGCCCAGCGCTCATCCTGCGAGAGCTGGGCTTGCCAGGCCGGCATGGACCCCCGCCCCTGGGTCACGGTCAGATACAGATCGCGCGGGGCAAGTTCATCCATCTGTCGCAGATCTGTGAAGTCAGCAGATCCCAGCAGCTCTCCGGAACCGTCTTCACCGTGGCAGGAGGCGCAGTCCGACAAGAACAGGTTCTGGCCCTGCTCGAGGATTTCAGCGCTGGTCGACAGGCGCCACACATAAAAGACAACATCCCAGCGCTCGTCAGAGCTAAGCAAATCTCGGTAAGACGGCATTTCTCCTCGCCCCTCGGTTACCGCGGCGTAGAAAAAAGCCGGCGCTTCCCCACGCATGTAGTCGAGATCACGAAAATTGCGCGAACCGGATATGCTGCCTGTCCCGTCTTCCCCATGACATTGAGCACAGCGGGTCGCGTAAATCTCTTGGCCCACAGCGGCCGACGGCGGTTGGGCAGGGTAGCTAAGGACCGCAAAAACGGGCTGTTCGGTTGGCTCGAATCCACTCGGGATTCCGGTGACAGGGGCCAGTGTTGGAATCGGAGTCGGCCCTTCGAGTTGCTGCCGCGGTGGACCGCAACTGGCCAATCCAGCGAGCAGTACAACGAACAGAGCCAGAGAAAAACTCCGATGTCGACCGGTCATGTGAGCTAGCTCCTATCCATCAGTTTCCGGGAAGGTGCGAATGTAGTTGACGACGTCCCAACGTTCCTGGACCGTCAGGTTTTCGGCCAATGCAGGCATTTGGCCGAATCCGTTTTGAATCACAAGGTAGACCGAGCCGTCGAACTCAGCTGCAGTCTTCGCTCCCACAAGATCCTCCGGAGTACGGGCGAAGTAATCTGCCAAGGGGCCATCTCCGCGACCCGTATCGCCGTGGCAAAGTTGGCACTGCATCGAGTAAAGGATGCGCCCACGTTGGACTGATACCTCGTCCACCGGGACGGGATTGACAGGAAATTCCTCGGGGATCACCGCCTGGCCCTGAAGCGGTACCGCGTCCTTCGGAGGGGCCAGGCGAGGTCCCTCCTGGTAGCCAATCGCCGGTGAGAAGACCATATCGGACGGGAAGGGTATGCGGATAACCTGGTAGGTGAACAACAAACCGACGATGAATGGTAAGAAAAGCAGCCCAATGATGATCAAGCCCCGACGTGCCCTCAAACTCACAGCGGTTTCAGCTCCGGTCGGCGAATATGACGCGCCCCGTGCTCTTCCAGCAACTGGCGCACGTTGTGCTCAATTGCGGCGGGAAATTCCACCAGCACGACCAGGGAACCATCGGTCGCAGATTTGTCATAGTACTTAGGGCCAAATTCAGGGAAGCCCATTTCCCAGAGAACGCCCAGAAAGGTGGAGATGAGAGTGGCCATCATTGTGAAGACGAAAATGATGACGGCAGCCGGAGGGAACCCAACCGTAGGGCGGCCCCCGATGTTTAAAGGATAGAGATTTGGTGTGATGACTGCGAAGAAAAAACCGACCAGCATCCCTCCCAGCGCTCCCGCCAGCACGATGTATGGAAGCCGCAACCACTCGACATGTCGTCCCAAAGCACGCTCTGGATAAGGCACTCCCGACATGACCACGATCTGATCGTCTGCTACGCCTGCTTCATGCAGCGCGTCGATAGCTTCGGCGGTATGTGTCGCCTCGTCGAAGATGGCCATCAGCCTATCTACCTCGGACATACTGTTCCCTATTCGATCTCCGCCGCCGTGGGCACCAGCAATCGGCCGATGCGCCGCAGGCTGTAGCGGAGACGACCTTCCTTGATCTCCCAAACGGGCACATAAGGTACGACGCGAGAGAATAAGGTGTAGAGGAGTATGAAACCGGCAAACGTCATGGCCACGATGCTGATCTCGACCCAGGTGGGTTTGTAGGTTCCCCAGTTGAAAGGCAAGTAGTTTCGCTGCAGGTTGCCTACAACGATCAGCACACGCTCGGTGTACATCCCGACGTTGACCGCCAATGTCACGATCAGCAGCAGCAAAGGATTTGTTCGCACCCGCTTGAAAGCCAGGAAAATCACCGGGAGCACATTGAACGTCATTTGCACCCAAAACAACGGAGCCAGGTTGCCGAATACTTCATCGTTGAGGATCTCGATGATCACCGGGTCGTTCCCGTACCATTCGACGATGACTCCGCTGAACCAGAAGTAGATCCAGCCCAATCCGGCCACCATCACCATCTTGCCGAGTGGGTCAAAGTGTTCGGCGCGCAGAAACTCCTTAAGGTGCATAGTTTTGCGCACGATAATCAGAATGGTAGCCAAGGCGGCGAGCCCCGAGTAAACTGCTCCGATGACGAAATAGGGCGCAAAGATCGTGCTGTGCCAGCGGGGCTGAATGGTCACCGCGAAGTCCCAGGATACGATCGAGTGCACCGAGAGAAACACGGGAATGATGATCACAGAAAAGATGCCCAATGCACGATGGAGCTTGTGCCACTCAGCTTCTGTGCCTCGCCAGCCAAGCCCCATTGTCCGATAGAGCCAGTAGCGCCATCCGCTCGTGTGGTCGCGTGCCATCGCCATGTCGGGGATCAGTGCCAGGTAGAGGTAGAGCATAGAGCCGATCAAGTAGGTGAAGATGGCGACAAAGTCCCACATCAGAGGGGACTGAAAGTTGGGCCACAGGAGGCGGTTGTTTGGGTAGGGGATCATCCAATAGAACTTCCATACTCGCCCCAGGTGGACGAGCGGGTACAGCGCAGCCATCATCAGGGCGAAGGCGGTCATAGCCTCGGCCCCGCGCGTAATCGGTCGCCGCCAATCGGCTTTAAGCAGGCGAAGCACGGCGGAGATCATCGTTCCGGCATGGCTGATGCCTACCCAGAACACGAAGGTCGCGATGTACAATCCCCAGTACACGGGCCGGTTGATGCCCGCCACACCCATCCCCCAGTAGATCTGGTAGCCCCAGGCATAGAGCCCCCAGGCCACGATGGCGCCCAGGACGGCGACCACTATCCAGAAGCCCCGGCCGGTCTCCAGCATCGGGCGCAGCACGGCCTCGTTGATCTCCTGATCGCTGCGCTGCTCCAACAGCAAGCGCCTCTGAAATTCATCGCTCACTTCTGGCCCTCCCGAAGGTTGGTCCGGGCCCGCCTCTCGCGAACCCAACTCAGACATTCGTCTCCCCTCCTTTGAGGTAGATCACCCCGGGCTTAGTCCCCAGAAATTCAAGAAAGCGGAAAGCACGGCGGCTAAGCGCTAGCTGGCTCACTCGGCTGTCCGGGTCGGTTAGATCCCCGAAGACCAGGGCAGAGGGTGGGCAGCTCTGGACGCATGCCGGCTGAATCTCGCCGTCTTGCACTTCTCGGCCCTCGGCGGCCGCGTCGAGCTCCACCCTCCGGATGCGTTGAATGCAGAAAGTGCATTTCTCGATGATGCCTCGAAATCGGACAGTTACGTCAGGATTGAGCTGCTCCGTAAGTGGTTCCGGAAATTCAGGCTCGAACCAATTGAAGAAACGGACCTTGTAGGGACAGTTATTGGCACAATAGCGAACGCCGATGCAGCGGTTATAGACCTGAGCGTTAAGACCTTCCGCAGTGTGGTAAGTGGCAAACACAGGGCAGACAGGTTCACAAGGGGCCTCTGTGCACTGCTGACAGAGCACCGGCATGAAGCGCGCCTTGACATTCGGGTAATCGCCCTCCCAGTAGCGCTCGATGCGAATCCAGTGCATCGATCGGCCGCGGGCCGCTTCATCCTCTCCCACTGCCGGCACGTTGTTCTCGGCGTGGCAGGCAACCACACAGGCCTGACAACCCGTGCACCGATCGAGATCGACCACCATGCCCCAGCGTGGCCCGTCATGGCGGGCCTCCGTTTCAGCGTAAGGATTCGCGCCCTTCGCCATCCAAGTTTTCCAGTCTGGCCAATTTCGCCTTTCGTCCTACGGGTTCCAGCAGAACACGGGTAGAGCCCCAATGCAGCGATCCAGTCGAGGGGGCGATCAAATCCATCACATTGGCCCCCCTCTTCTGCGCGTAACGTCCATAGTCCTGGTGCCCCTGTCCGGTCGGTATCGCCACCACGTCCGGCCGGATCCCTGGGAAGACCACTACCGGCGCGGTGAGCTGACCGGCGGTTGAGCTAACCCGCACCAGGTCGTTATCGGCTAAGCCAAGTCGAGCGGCCGTTTCAGGATTCAGCTCCACCCAGGTTCCCCACCGGGCAGTGGTCATTGGGTCGGCCGTCTCTTGCAGCCAGGGCTGATTGGCACCTCGACCATCGCTGAGCAGATTCGTCTCATACGGCATCAAATGGAAGGGGAACTCTCCAGGATCCCCATCGAACTCCGAGAACGACACTTCCAGTGGCTGTGTCAAGTCTCTCGAAATCTCCGGCTCCTGCCGGATGGGGTTTTCGGACCACCAGCCTCCGTTCTGGCGCCAGCGGCTCCAAAAACCTGCTGAAGTGCGTGCGTCAATAATGCCGATACTTGAGCCCAGAAGTTGGGCGGCGCTCTCTTCAAGGAAGGCGGTCTCATCCTTCCATGGGAGCGCCGCGGCCACATCGCCCCCAAGGCGGTCGGCCAGAGCCAGGATCACATCGGCGGTTGATTGCGTATCATAGAGCGGGTTCGTGACGGGCTGCTGGCTGCTCACGACCGGGCGATCAGCAGCGGGAGAAACTACCTGATATCCCCACCCCTCGAGGTAGGTATGATCCGGCAGGGTCAGATCAGCCTGAACGGCCGTTTCGTCTACAAACGGACTAAATGAGACAACCGTCGGGACCTTCGCCAGAGCCTCCTGGAAACCGCTCCAGCCAGGGAGATCGTAGACTGGGTTGGAGCTGTGGATGAACATAAGCTCCACTTCGCCAGCCTGCATGCGCTCGATAAGGCTTTCGACCTCGGAAAAATCCGATGCTGGCACTGGCGAGGAAAACGGCTCTGCCGGCACTTCTTGGGGCAGGAACACACCGCCCTCACGGCCGAGGCGTCGCATGATGACGTTGAGCGCCATGACCGCGTCGCTGGCCGCCCGGCCATTTGGTAAGCTGCCAAGGTAGCCCCCCGGGATCGCCACCGGTCGGTCTACATCGGTGAAGATCCTTGCCAGTCGCAGCAGCTCTTCGGCTGGTACGCCGCTCGCCTCGGCTACGTCCCCCACCCCCACGTTCCGGTACATCTGGGAGTGCTCACGGTGGCTGCCGGCTCTCCCAAGGTTCTCCTCGACGATGATGCGCCCTATGCCAAGCGCGATCAAACCCTCGGATCCTGGCTCGACGGGCATCCATTCATCGGCTGAGACGGCAGTGGCGGACAGGCGTGGCTCAAATTGCAAAAGGAAGCCTCGGCCACCTATCCGACCTTGACGCATATCTCCGTAGTCATGACTTTGCGCAACCGGCGACATCCAGGTTTCCAGGAAATTCGCTCCGAACGAGAAGACGACCTCCGCTCCGCCAATGTCGTAGATAGGCAGCCGCTGTGCGCCGAACCAACGGGCGGCCAGGTCCACGGATGCGGCGCGACCTTCCAGCGCCGTGTGCAGATCGAAAAGTACCGGGGGTGCTCCACCCAATGTCTCCAGGAACCGTGATACCAGGGCATACAGGTGGTCGGGCATCAGCCCCCCCATGAAACTCACCGCCCCTGGACTACTGAGACTCTCGAATTTCGAAATCAATTGATCTAGCGCTTCGTTCCAGGCAATCGGCTCAAACACGCGAGAGCCTCGCCCGCCGTTCTGGCGCACTGCATTTCTCAACCTATCCGGGTTGTAGAGCACTTGAAGTCCCGCCTGACCGCGCGCGCACAACTTCCCTCGATTAAGGGGATGAGTGGGGCTACCCTCGATCTTTCTAGGGCGTCCATTGATCACTCGCACGATAATTCCACATCCAGCCGGACATTGGCGGCAAGTGCTGGCGAACCAGGTCGCGCGACCGGGTAATTCCGACTCGGGTGGGCGCACAAAAGGTTCCAAGACGACCCGACGAGCAGTTGGGGAGAGACCGGCGACGGCTACGCCTGCGCCGGCTGTGATCTTCAGGAAATTTCGACGTGAGACTCGTTTGGCGGTCAATTCAGCCTCTTATTTATGGCATGCCATACAATCAGTAAGCCTGGCGACCTTCTCCTCTGGTTGTTTGTAATGACAGCTAAGGCACCACCCCATATCCGTGTTCACGGTCGGGAGCGCAACAGACATCTGCCCGACATCTCCGTGGCAGGCCTCGCAGCTCAAACCGGCAAGCACATGTGGCTGGTGGCTAAAGAAAACGTAATCCGGCATCTCAACCACTCGTAGCCAGGGTATCGGTTCCTTCCGCTCCCAGTAACCAAGCACGGTTTGCACTTCACTCCGATCGGTGGCGATGACCTGGTGACATCCGACACAACGCTCAACGGAAGGAATGCTGGCCACATCAGAACGCAAGGGACTGGAATGGCAGAAGAGGCACTGAACCCCTGCTTCATCGTGGAGGTTGTGACTGAAATCCACGGGTTGGCGAGGCGCGGCCAGGGCGGCGCGTTGACTGATGAAGATCGCCGCGGCGACAATGAGCACTCCAATAATTGCCAGAAGCCACCAGAACCTCAGGAGGCGTGATCCCGCGCGCTCATCCGTCATGTGTCGCAGGATCCCCTTGGATGCGACCGCCAGTAATCAGCTTTGCCAAATCGTCAGCTTTCACCGCCGTACGGCGTTCCCGGGAATAAAGGCTGATTTCGTTATCGGCCATGCCTAGGCGAACGACCCTTGCGCCCGCTCGCAAAAAGGCGATGGTTTCTTGGCTCGCCTGTTCTTCTCCGTCGGTGTGCTCAACGACGACTACCTCCGGCGCAAGGGCTGCGATCTGATCCTGCGCCTGCAAATGATCGGAGGTCGCACCCACGAGCTCAACCTGAGCTTTGCTCAGAAGCAGACGGACCGACTCAAGGAACAGTGGGTGAGTCCAAATCACGAACACCCTTCTCGCCTTCATCGAGCCTCCACATTAAGGCTATATTAGTGCTCTTTTTCACGAAGTGAAATCGCGCAGGACTCCATCTTTGGTGAAGGAATCGCCAGATGAATTGGCGACTATCTTGCTACGCGGCTGGTAGATTGGGTGCGAGCGGGGGCGACTAGGTACCGTGAAAAAAACCGTGCAGGCGAGCGTATTCGACCAGTTCGTGCCGTTTGGAGAGATTGAGTTTCTGCATCAGGTTGCTGCGATGGGAGTGTACGGTGCTGGGGCTTACCACCAACTGTTCCGCGATTTCCTTTGTCGTGTAGCCTTCCGCAATGAGTTTCATAATCTCGCGCTCTCTATGGGTGAGCTTGGGACCTCCCGGCGGATCGATTTCGGCCTGACCTAGATACTGCTGCACCAGTTGACGAGCCACACTTGGGTATAGGAACACGTCGCCGGACGCAACCGCCCGGACGGCTTGGATCAACTCCGCCGATTCGGCGCCTTTGAGAACATAGCCTGAGGCTCCTGCTTCTAGCGCCCGAAAAAAATACTCGTCTGATCGATGCATGGTCAAGATCAGAATGGCCACGTTGGCTGCACTTTCCTTAATCTGGCGTGTCGCTTCGATGCCGTTCAGCTCTGGCATACCGATGTCCATCAGCACGATATCCGGCAAGAGTTCT
>FXBF010000039.1_pt1 | contig 32917 bp, 39 predicted proteins | sample 5335321 | NCBI WGS metagenome assembly FXBF01 (sample SAMEA103928391, study PRJEB20085) | sediment metagenome | isolation source: sediment
TAATCAAACGGGTGGCGCAGAATAATCGTCTCATCACGTTCGGCGCCGGTAGAAATCATGTCCACGCGTGCGCCGCTGACTTCCTCGATGCGATCCAGGTAACGCTGCGCGTTACGGGGTAAATCCTGCCTGCGTTTGACACCCACCGTGGATGCCTTCCAGCCAGGCAGATCTTCATAAATCGGCTCGCACTTTGCCAGCGCCTCCGCTCCGCTCGGCGGCGCCTGATAAAGTTCTTCCTCATAACGGTAGGCGGTACACAACCGCACGGTGTCCAACTCGTCCAGCACGTCCAGCTTGGTGATGCACAATCCCGTAATCCCGTTCAGTTGCCGGGAACGGCGCATGATCACGGCGTCGAACCAACCGCAGCGCCGCGCCCGCCCCGTGGTGGCACCGAATTCATTGCCGCGGTCGGACAACAACTTGCCCACGTCGTCCTGCAGTTCCGTTGGAAAGGGCCCGGCGCCGACGCGCGTCGTGTAGGCCTTGGCGATGCCCAGGACATAACCCAATCGCCCCGGCCCGACGCCGGCGCCCGTGGCGGCCGCTGCGGCGCAGGTATTGGACGAGGTCACGAATGGATACGTGCCGTGATCAATATCGAGCAGCGTGCCCTGCGCGCCTTCAAATAAAACTGGTTTGCCTGATCTGTCGTAATCTTCGAGCAGCGCCGGAATATCCGCGACAAGCGGCTTCAACCGTTCCGCCAACGCCAGACTTTCATCCAGGGTCTTCTGGAAATCCACAGGCTCGCATTTGAAGTAGTGTTCCAGCACGAAATTATGGTAATCCATCACTTGGGCCAGTTTTTTGCTGAACCCCTTGCCGTCGAACAGGTCCGCGACGCGCAACCCGCGGCGTGCGACCTTGTCCTCGTAGGCGGGGCCGATGCCGCGTCCGGTGGTGCCGATCGCGGCCTTGCCGCGCGCCTTTTCCCGTGCGGCATCCAACCCAATATGGTAGGGCATAATAAGCGGGCAGGACTCGCTGACTCGCAGACGTTCCATCACCTCCACGTCACGGGATTCCAGTTCGTCCACCTCCTTGAACAGCGCACCGAGCGACAACACCACCCCATTCCCGATCAGGCACATCACCCCCTGCCGGAGTATGCCGGATGGAACCAGGTGAAGAACGGTTTTGTTTTCCCCAATAACCAGGGTGTGGCCGGCGTTGTGCCCGCCCTGAAAACGGACCACCGCATGCGCCCGTTCGGTAAGGAGGTCCACGATTTTTCCCTTACCCTCATCGCCCCACTGGGTACCGATCACCACGACATTGTTGGCCATGTCTACTCGCTTTTGTTATTTAATTTTTTCAACGACCCAGCGATTGTTTTTCCTTACCAGCTTGCGGTCGCATCCCAGGTCTGCTGCACTGGCCTTATCACTTGGCAGTTGCGACACGACGCGTTCGCCGCCCGTGCGCAGCCGTGCGATTTCCTGTCGGAGTTCCGCGTCATCTTCATGCGGCGCCAGGATACCAAAGATTTCTTCTTCACCGCGTGTGGAAAATTTCAGCAACTGGCGGAGATCTGCGCCAAAACCGGTGGCGGCGCGGTCCCGGCCAAAGGACTTGCCGATACCGTCGTAGCGCCCGCCCTTGGCAATCGCGCGCCCGTGTCCCGGCACAAACGCGGAAAACACCGTGCCAGTGTAATAGTGGTACCCACTGAGCTCGGCGAGATCAAAATAAAGCCTGGCCTCGGGCAACTGCTGCCTGACCAGCGTCGAGACGGTCCGTAGATTGTCCAGCGCGTCGTGCACCGTCTTTGGCGCCGTTTTAAAAAGCCGGCGCGCCTGGTCCAGCACCTCCACCTCCCCGCTCAAATCGAGGAGCGCCAACAACATTTCCTTGGCTTTGACCGTTGCACCGCAAGCATCAAGCAGTGACTCGGCCTGGCTTCGCGCCTTGCGTTGCAGGGCATCAAACAGTTCAATTTCCTCTTCTGTATTAAGCCCCGCCAGCGCCGCGAGGCCGCGGAACACGCCGACGTGCCCAAGATCAATATGCGCGTCTTTGATACCACTCAGCTCCAAGGTGGTGATCATCAAACTCAGAACTTCCGCGTCGCTTTCCGGTCCGGCGTGTCCAAAAAGTTCGGTGCCGAGCTGCAGCGGTTCGCGCGAGCCGGCAAATTCATCCGGCCGCGTGTGCAGCACCGGTCCGAGATAACAGAGCCGCACCGGGGTGTTGCGTTTAAGGTAATGGGTATCGATCCGCGCGGCCTGCGGCGTCATGTCGGGCCGCACGCCCATCATGCGGCCCGTCAACTGGTCGGTCAGCTTGAACGTCTGCAGGTCCATATCCTTGCCGACACCGGTAAGCAATGATTCCAGGTACTCGATCAGGGGCGGCATGACCAGCTCGTAGCCCCAGGCTGAGAACAGATCCAGGATGCTGCGGCGCATGGACTCAAACCGCCTTGCTTCCGCAGGCAGGATTTCTTCTACGCCCTCCGGCAACAACCAACGGTCTTTGGTGAACATGGGGATATTGTCGCGCAGGAAATAAACAGTTATCGATTGACTAAATACAGCAGTACCAGCCCAAGCAACATGCTGGTCAAGCCCACAAAGCGCAGCTGCTGATCACTGAGCTGCCCGATGGCTGACAGGGCCTTACGCATGCGGCCCGGGCTGATAAACGGGAATATGCCTTCCAACACCAATAGCAACGCCAAAGCCACCCATAAATCATGCCACATGATTATGCTGGGAGCCGGCTTTATCGTTTCGGCTGCTTCATGTATTTGAAGAAATCCGCGCTCGGATCAACGATCATGATATCGTCTTTTTCCTTGAAGCTCTCTTTGTAGGCGTTGAGGCTGCGGTAAAAAGAATAAAATTTAGGTGCGCGATTATACGCCCTGGCGTAAATCGCAGTGGCACGCCCATCACCGGACCCGCGGATGCGCTCCGCCGTGCGATAGGCCTCGGCGAGAAGAATTTTGCGCTTGCGTTCGGCCTCGGCGCGGAGCTTTTCCGCCGCCTCGGCGCCTTCCGCACGCAGCTCCTTGGCGATGCGGGTGCGCTCCGCCTCCATCCGCCGGTACACGGATTGGCTGACTTCGGGAGGCAGGTCCACGCGCTCAATGCGCACATCGACGACTTCGATGCCGTACTCACGCGCCTCCTTATCGGTTTCCTTAGTCAGTATCTCCATGATCTTGCGCCGCTCTCCTGAGATCACGTCGCGCACCGTGCGCTTGCCGAATTGGTCGCGCAACCCGCTGTTGATCAACTGCTCAAGGCGGGTCCTGGCCCCTTGTTCGCTGCCGCCGACGCGGAGATAGTACTGAAGCGCATCGGCGATCCGCCATTTAACAAACGAATCGACGATGACATTTTTCTTTTCCAAGGTCAGAAACGGCTTTGGTTCCGCGTCCATGGTAAGAATACGGGAGTCGAAGTAACGCACCCGATCAATGAAAGGCAACTTGACATGCAGACCGGGCTTGTCATCGGAACGAATAACCTGGCCGAACCGGATGACAATGGTCTTTTCCCGCTCATCCACCCTGTAAAAGGTGGAACCGATGGCCACAACGACCAGCAGAATGACCCCAAGCAGGGCGAGTAATTTCGGTTGATTCATTATTGCACCCCCCGTCTGCGAAGATCGAAGCGTCCGCGGCCCGAGCTGGATTTTTCCGGAGGAGCCGTGGTACCCGTTTCCTCGGAAGGTGACGGCGCTTGCACCGGTCCGGTCCTGGCCCCCGGCGCGGATATAAGCTTGTCCAGCGGGAGATAAAGGATATTATTGCCCGCCTTTTGGTCGATAAATATCTTGGTGGAATTGGATAACACCTGCTCCATGGCCTCGATATAAAGCCTGTCGCGCGTGACCGCCGGCGCCTTGACGTATTCGTTGGCAATCTGCGTGAAGCGCCGGGCATCGCCTTCCGCCCGCGCGATCACACTGGCCTTGTATCCCTCCGACTCCTGGATCATGCGCGCCGCCGCGCCGCGCGCCCTCGGGATAATGTCGTTGGCATAGGCCTGCGCTTGATTCTTGAACCGCACCTTGTCCTCACGCGCCTTGACCGCGTCATCAAAGGCGGCTTTTACCTCGGCCGGCGGTGCGGCCGACTGCATTTCAACCGTGCGTATATAAATTCCGGTTTTGTATCCGTCCAATATTTGCTGCAGCAGCACTTGGGTCTGCGCCGAAATGTCGGCGCGGTTCTCAAATACGTAATCAAGATTACTGCGGCCGACGACTTCTCTCACGGCCGATTCAGTCGCCTGCTTGATGGTAGCGCTCGGATTTCTGACGTTGAAGAGATAATCGCTGGCGTCCTTGACCAGGTACTGGACGGCGAACTCGATATCGATAATGTTCTCGTCCTCGGTAAGCATCAGGGATTCTTGCGGCACCTTGGTCTGAGTGCCGGTCCGGCGGTTGCTGCGGTAACCGACTTCGACGGGGCGAACTTTTTCGACGTTGACCTTTTCCACGGTCTCGATCGGATACGGAAGATGCCAGCGCAGCCCAGCCTCGGTGATTTCCGATTTTTTCCCAAACTGCAGAACCACCCCGCGCTCTTCCTGCTGGATGATATAGAACCCGCTGACAAGCCACAGCGAAATCACCACAATCACGATCAGGCCGATGCCGATGCCGCCGGCCTTGCCGACGCCGAACCGGCCCCCCGGCCCGCCACCCTTTTTGCCGCCGAACAATCCGCCGAGTTTTTGTTGCAGGTTCTTGACGATCTGATCAAGATCCGGCGGGCCTTGTTCGGACCTCTTGCGCTGACCCCAGGGGTCTTTGTTCCCGGATCCACCAGGTACATTCCAAGTCACGCTTTACTCCTAATTTTTAATTCCGAAGGAACTGCTAAAGCGACATTCTAGGGTCAGGAACCGGTGGGGGCAAGAACAACCTTCGCATCCGGCAACAGATACTCCTCGCGGAAACCTTCCTGCTGTCTGAGCCAGTTAAGCTGGGTCGGTTCCAACGCCACGTCGATCAACCAGCCACCGGATTCGAGGACGGATTCGTGGACCACATCCAGCCTTTCATAGAGCCCAGCGCGCAAACGACCGGCCTCCGGGGGAAGCCTTAACCGTCGATGGCCGCGCTGGAAGCGATAATACTCCGAAATCGCATCCAGGAGCATATCCAGGCCTTCCCCAGTTTTGGCGGAAACCCAGGTTTTTGCAATTCTGCCGCCGGCATCGCGTTCAACACGCGCCGCCTGGCCGGTCAGATCGATCTTGTTGAAGACCACGATCTGGGGAACCTCTCCGGCACAGATCTCTTCCAACACCCCGTTGACCTGTTCAATCTGTTCCAGTCGCTCGGGACTGCTGCTGTCAACGACATGCAGCAGCAGATCGGCCGCGGCGACCTCTTCCAGCGTTGATTTAAATGCCTCCACCAGATCATGCGGAAGGCGGCGAATAAATCCGACGGTGTCGGCCATGATAATGGCGGTATTGCCGGCCAGCTCAACCCGCCGCATGGTCGGATCCAGTGTGGCAAAAAGCCGGTCGGCGGCATAGACGGAAGCCCCGGTCAGGCGATTGAACAACGACGACTTGCCGGCATTGGTATAGCCGACCATGGACACGGTCGGGATCGGGACCTTCAAACGCGCTTTCCTGCGGCTGCGGCGCTGGACGGACACCTGATGCAGGCGCTGATTGAGTCTCTTGATACGGTCGCGGATCAGTCGCCGGTCGACTTCCAGCTGAGTCTCGCCCGGTCCGCGCAAACCGATACCGCCTTTCTGCCGCTCCAGGTGGGTCCAGCCCCGCACCAAGCGCGTTGACAGATGTTCCAGCTGCGCCAGCTCGACTTGCAGCCTGCCTTCATGGCTGCGGGCATGCTGGGCAAAGATATCCAGGATGAGGCCGGTGCGGTCGAGTACGCGGCAGCCAGCGATCTTTTCCAGGTTGCGTTCCTGCGTCGGGGACAGCGGGTGATTGACCAGCACCAAGTCGGCGTGCTCCCGCACGGCGAGATCGCAAATTTCCCGTGCCTTGCCCTTACCGACAAAGGTGGCGACGTCGGGTTTTTGCCGGCCGCCCAGAATGGTCCCACAGACCTGCGCACCGGCGGATTCCGCCAGGAGCTGAAATTCCTCCAGGTCTTCCTGTCCGGATTTGCCCGAAAGCCGCAGTTGAACCAGCAACGCGCGCTCACTCGCGCGTGCAACGCGTCGCGATGCTACGGAAGGGTTATTCGTCGCCCGATTCCTTACTGTCAGTTGCTTCAACGTCGTCAAAATGGAATTTGACCGGACGATTGGGGACAACCGTTGAGATGGCGTGTTTATAAATCATTTGGCTGACCGTGTTTTTGAGCAATACCACAAATTGGTCAAATGATTCAATTTGCCCCTGTAACTTGATGCCGTTAACAAGAAAAATTGATACCGGGACATGCTCCTTGCGTAACGTGTTCAGGAAAGGGTCTTGTAGCGCTTGCCCTTTTTGTTGGGTCATGACAGTTCTCCTGTTCTTATCTTCGTTTGCCTATTTTGGCTTTTAGTTCTCGGCCGGGCCGATCCTAAGCCCGTCCGCTTATTATAAACCCAGATTAGCTGCGTGGGCGGACTATTCCCTGGAGGTAATCCAGGCACGTCTTGAGCGGCAATTTTTCCTCCATATAAAGGAACTGGACGTCCGGATAACCGCGCAGCCACGTCATTTGGCGTTTGGCCAGCTGCCTGGTCGCGGCAATTGCCTTATTTACCATTTCATTATAGCTGATCTTATTAGTCAAGTATTCCCAGATTTGCCTATATCCGACCGTGCGCATGGAAGGCATATTAAGATTCAAATCCCCGCGGGAATACAGCCTCTTGACCTCATCAACCAGCCCTTGTTCCAGCATGGTGTGAAAACGCCGCGCAATGCACGCATGCAGCCGTTCGCGCTCCTTGGGAACCAAGGCGATTTTAATAAAATGGTACGACGGGGCCTGGGGCGGGGCGGCGTGTTTTAGCTGACTCGGCGGTTGGCCGGTGAGCTCAAACAGTTCCAAGGCGCGCTGTATACGCTGGGCATCGTTCGGCTTGATCTGCCCAGCCGTCACCGGGTCGACCGCCTGTAATCGCCGGTGCATCGCCGGCCAGCCCGTGTGCCCGGCCTCCTTGGCAAGGCGTGCGCGTATTTCCGGGTCAGCAGAGGGAAGCTCCGATAAACCGTATTCAAGCGCATGAAAATAAAACATGGTGCCCCCGACCAATAACGGTATGCGACGCTGACGGGTAATGTCCTCCATTTCCCGCAAGGCATCGACACAAAATTCAGAGGCGGAATAGGCTTCAACAGGATCACGAATATCAATCAGCCGGTGCGGTGCGTGCGCCTGTTCCGCGGCAGTGGGTTTGGCGGTGCCGATATCCATGCCACGATACACCTGCGAGGAATCCACGTTGATGATCTCCATCGGCAGCTTCTCATACAACGCCAGCGCCAGCGCCGTCTTGCCGGAAGCGGTCGGCCCCATAAGAAAGATCGCCGGCGGGAGGTCAGACATCATTCAGTGAGGAGTGAGAATAAAATCTGTGAGGGGTAAGGGGGGTAAGGAGCGAGGAGGTCTCGAAAATTTCAATTCCGCTCCTCACTCCTTACGCTATTTCTCTGGCCGCATATGCGGAAACAGCAACACGTCGCGTATAGAAGGGGAATCCGTAAACAGCATGACCAGACGGTCAATGCCGATGCCCTCTCCGGCCGCAGGCGGCATACCGTACTCCAGGGCGCGGATAAAGTCGGCATCGAAATGCATCGCCTCTTCATCGCCGGCTTCTTTTTCCTGTACTTGTTTGCGAAAGCGTTCCGCCTGTTCTTCCGCATCATTTAATTCCGAAAAACCGTTGGCGATCTCGCGCCCCCCCACAAACAATTCGAAACGGTCAGTAATAGAATAATCGTCGTCATTCCGTCGGGCAAGCGGTGACACTTCGGTCGGAAACGCCGTGATGAATGTCGGATCTTTAAGCTTGTCTTCCACGGTTTTCTCAAATATTTCCAGTTGAATCTTGCCTGTTCCGTAATTCTCCTTAACAGGGATATCAAACATAGATGCAAGCTTTCTTGCGGGTTTAAGGGAATCAAGATCGGGTGCTTTGATTTCAGGATTGAATTTCAGGATCGCTTCTTTCAGGGTCAGGCGTTGAAACGATTTGCCGAAGTCGTATCGCTCGCCTTGATAACTGATAGTCATGCTGCCGAGGATAACCTGCGCCAATCCGCGCAGCATTTCCTCGGTAAGGCCCATAAGATCACGGTAATCGGCATAGGCCTGATAGAATTCAAGCATCGTAAATTCAGGATTGTGGCGCGTGGACAGGCCTTCATTGCGGAAATTGCGATTGATTTCATACACGCGCTCAAATCCACCGACAATCAGACGTTTCAAATAAAGTTCGGGGGCAATCCGCAGAAACAAATTAATATCCAAGGCATTATGAAACGTCGCAAAAGGACGTGCGGTGGCACCACCGGGGATCGCCTGCATCATCGGTGTTTCCACTTCCAGAAAATCGCGTTCGTTTAGAAAACGGCGGATGTAATCAATGATGGCGGTTCGCGTACGAAACGTCTTACGAGTCATTTCATTCATGATCAGGTCCAGGTAACGCTGGCGGTACTTGAGCTCCTGATCCGCGAGACCATGGTATTTCTCCGGCAACGGCCGCAGGGATTTGGTCAGCAGGCGGATATCGTCCACTTTGATGGTCAGCTCCCCGGTTTTGGTTTTAAACAAAACACCTTCCGCGCCGAGAATGTCCCCGATATCCCATCTCTTGAATTCTTCGTACCTGGCGTCCGGCAAGACCTCGCGCTGCAGATAAAGCTGTATCTGCCCGGACATGTCCTGCAGGTGAATGAAACCGGCCTTGCCCATGACCCGGCGGGTCATCATCCGTCCCGCCACCTTGACGCGTACTGGGTTCGCCTCGAGCGCGGCGTTGTCTTTGTCTCCGTATTCGGCGATCAGCTCGCCGGCAACGACATTCCGCCGGAAATCATTGGGAAACGGGTTGGCCGCCCTTCGCAGCGCGGCCAGTTTGCAACGACGCTGGACAATCTGTTCGTTCTCGTTATCTTGTTCTATCATTTATAATATATTTCAGCAAGTTATATAAATATTATAGAATCTACATCAAGTAATTAATGCCCCCCTTTCAGGCTCGCCTCGATAAATTTATCCAGATCGCCGTCCAGAACCGTTTGCGGCGTTCCCGATTCCACATTCGTACGCAGGTCCTTGACCCGTGACTGATCGAGGACATAAGAGCGAATCTGGCTACCCCAACCGATATCGGCCTTGGTCTCCTCCAGCTTCTGCTTCTCGATACGGCGCTTTTGCATTTCCCATTCGTACAGACGGGATTTCAGCATGGCCATGGCCGCGGCGCGATTGCGATGCTGCGAGCGATCCGACTGGCATTGCACCACGATGTTGGTGGGAAGATGCGTGATGCGCACGGCGGAGTCTGTACGGTTCACGTGCTGGCCGCCCGCCCCGCTGGCCCGGTAGGTGTCAACCCGCAAATCGGCCGGGTTGATATCAACAGCAATCTCGTCAGGCACTTCCGGATAAACATAAACCGAGGCAAACGATGTATGGCGGCGGTTACCGGAATCAAAAGGCGATTTGCGTACAAGCCGGTGCACCCCGGTTTCGGTACGCAAATATCCGTAAGCATATTCTCCTGCGAATTTTACGGTGGCACTTTTTATCCCGGCGACCTCCCCTTCCGAGACTTCTACAATCTTGGTCTTAAATCCGCGCTTTTCGCCCCAAAGGAGGTACATGCGAAGCAGCATGTTTGCCCAATCTTGCGCTTCGGTCCCCCCCGACCCTGCCTGAATGTCCATGAACGCATTATTACTATCCATCTCTCCGGAAAACATGCGCTGAAATTCCAGCTCGGACAGACGCGCTTCCTGGCGCTCAAGATCACCGGCTACTGAAGCAATCACTTCGGAATCACTTTCAGCACGCGCCAACTCCAGTAATTCATGGGCCTGGTTAAGCTCGTTTCCTATATGCGTCAGTGTTTCTACTTCCTTTTCCAGGCGAGCCCGCTCACGCCCTAACTCCTTGGCCTTTTTCGGATCATTCCAGATATCTGGTTGTTCAAGCTCACGGCTGATCTCCTTCAGCCGTTTTCGCTTGGCACCAAAGTCAAAGATACCCCCTGAGGGACTCTGAGCGTTCTTGCAGCTCTTTGAGTTTGTTGAAAAGTGGATTTAAGTCTTCCATGGCAATTCCCTCAGTAGTTCAGTCACGTGCGCGAATCCAGTTGATCAAATTATGACACATAAGCCGGTTTGACAAAATTACGTCACCTTAACGCCCAACACCTCACCCACCAACTTTCTTAACAACTTGATCGCATGAGGGGCCTCGATCTCCATGACATACTCCATCACCCATTTGTTATCGACTACCGCCATGGCCTCCGCCATCTTTTCGCCGAAATAACGTAAGAAGGCATAGCCGGGCCCTTTATCGGTGTATTCAAATTCGGCATAGTCCGTGAAACGCGCATTTAGCGTGCCAATAAAAGGAGTCATGTGATCACCTGAACCGAGAAAATCCATCTGGTTGTCTTGCATGGTACCGGCGAGGTGTTTTCCAAGCGCATTAATGAAAGCCGCCCTATCCGGTTCGCTCAATTGCCGATAAACAATCCTATCGGTCACCTGAACCAAAAAGGCAATCACTTCGGTGATGACGGCCGTTACCTGCGCCTCGGAACCGAAGTTGAAATCCTCTTTTCCCATCCGCCTGAAGGTCTCCTGGGCTATTTTCCAGATGTTAAATCCGACGACGCCGGCACGCTGTTCCAGCGTTTTCGGGCCTTTGCTTCTAAATCTGGTTTTGATACGAAGGGCCATGGATTTTCACGACGCTCTGAACTAACCTAAATGACAACCGAGTAGTTTCTAACCTTGAATAGCTGGCAGGCTAGTCTCTTGAACCATGGGGTTGGAATATGATATCAAGATTGTGGTGCTTCCAGCCGTAAACTTGCGTATCAGTAGACACATGAATATAGCGTGATCCTGTCTAACATGCACATTATGTCTGTTTATTTCCTGCGCCACGGTCTTAAGGAATTCGCCTGATACCTATCTCTTTGGCACAATCGGAATGACGGTATAACTCCATCAGGATCAATCATGTCTGGACTCGAAATGGATCTCTCAAGCGGCATCGCGGCATTCGAAGCCAAGGAATTTGCCAATGCATGGCAACTGCTGAAGCCGTTGGCAGAGCAAGGCGATCCGGAGGCGCAATATCGGCTGGCGATCATGTGCCAAAATGGTTTAGGGATGGTTAAAAATGATCTCCAGGCATTCAAATGGATGCGGGCGGCGGCTGAACAGGGCCATGCCCTGGCTCAACATGGCCTCGGCTTCATGTACCTGCACGGCGACTGTGTGCAAAAGAACGAGGCAGAGGCGGTAAAGTGGTTTCGCCAAGCAGCGGAACAAGGCCTCGCCGGCTCACAAATGACGCTGGGGATGATGTACCAGCAGGGGCTGGGAGTTGAACGAGACGAGGCCGAGGCCAAAAAATGGTATCAGATGGCTGAGCACAACCCTTGAACGATGCGAATCGGCAGTGTTGGCGCGCCCTCTCAACTCACACGACTCTTCCCGCTATTTTTTAACGACCCAAGACGCAAAATCTTCGGTCTTGCCTTCCATGCCGTCGTTATAGCCCGCGTCGTAGGCTTTGGTAATCCGCTGTTCCTCGCGTTTTGGGTTATGCAAAAAACCGCACGCCCAACCATTAATATAATCCGCATCGACGCCCTTCTTCTCCATCTTGTTGATGGTCTCGTAATATGTATCACTCATGGAATGCCGCTCCTGGAGTTCTCAGCCAAAAAGTGGGCATATCTTACTCAAAGAAGCTTTCTTTTCAACATCCCGAACCACCTGACCGGTATAACCGTAACTTGCCCACCACGTGTAGGCGCTTCTTTTCTTGGGTTAAGGTGGGAGGTCACCGTCCTTTGACCCGCCTTCCCATCGAATATCTGATCCGCGTGGCTCCGCCCATACGGTCCTGTTCAACCCAGACGATGTGCAAATTACCCTTGCCGTCATACGCAATAGACGGGTTTTTCTGTATCGCGGGGCCGGATCCGCCTGGCAGCGCATAATCTTCACTCCATTCCTTTCCTGTCGGCCAGGACAGCCAGATATCCAAGGTGTCATCCCTATCATCATCCCAGGCCACGGCAATCCAACCGGAACCCTCCCCCGCGATCGCCGCGTGCCAACGGAGGGATAAAACTGGTCTGCCGCAGGAGGATGCCCGTCGACCAAACGGGCCTTACCAATTTGTAACGGTCTGTTGGGGCCGTTGAAAATCAATTGCGCGATGCGGATATGGGCAAAGCGTCCTTGGCGTTCCGTCCGGGTTCCGTGATGCGCTCGCCATTAGGAAGCGTCAGCCGCCGGCCGCTTTCGGTATCCACATAAACCAGCACATAGTGGCTGATGTACGTCTGTCGCAGCTGGGGATCGGAAAAGGCCTCCTTGTTGGTTTTCTCGCACCAGCCGCATCCTTCGCGTCCGAAATAGAGGAAAATCTTTTTGGATTCCTGCCGCGCCAACCGCATGCCTTTGTCATAGGAAAGGAAGGGATACTTATCCGGCGGGCCGGCCTGGGCAGCCACGATCACGGCGTAAAAAACGATGCCCGTAAATAAAGAACGTATGGAAAACATGCCTACCAATTTCATTTCACGGCGCTAGAGCCCTACACATTTGCAATGTTTGGCTGATGCTTCCAAACTTATACTATTATTAATTATAGTCTGCGCATATAGCCATGCTGAATCTCGGTCAACTGGCCAATACAGTACAAAAGAACTGTCATATCTCCGATGCCAGGTATGCGAGCGACTATTCCCTTTGTATTTTCCTCCTCAAAATGCGCGAATTTTATCGGTGGGAGAACGATATCCCCCTGACACGCAATCTGCCGAAAGAGAAAGTGGGTGAATGGCTCCAGGAGCGCGAACAAATGTGGAGTCACCTTGAATCCACCCCCTTTGAGCCCCTCCCCATGGAGAAGGGTGCCTCCGATCCCTTTGATGTTGAATCAATCAACAGCGAATTAATCCCCCAAGGCTACGTCTACAGCGGCGGTTATGGCCGTTTCAGTAAGCCTCACTTTTTTCTTGGAGATCTGCTGAAAAAAGAAACACGCGACGGCTTCACGATCTACATATCTTCTTGTGAATACGCCCGCGATCTGGCGGCGCCGCCGGCCATGCTTCAGGGAAGAACCATTTACCTGCGCCAGGAATCGGTGCGCCGTTTTCTGTGGGAAAAAGTCGATGAGTGGAGCTGGAATCGGAAAAACGATGCCATGGAACGCGCTCTGACCGGCTACAAATACCATGTCGACATGGATGCGGCGCTTAATCAAATGATGGTAAACGAGTCGGAAGCCATGATCTTGCATGAACTGGGAGAGGGCCAGGCAGGTGAACTCCTCGGCGAGGAGTGGAATCGTATGCTTATGACACTTTCGCCCTCCAAAGCGGAAATGATGGCCCGAGCGGTTCGCGATATCCTCGCTGACTGTATTTCCACCCTGCCTGATCTCATTGAAAAGGAGAAGGCAGCTTCACTACACTTTTACTTCGCCAATTTCAGCGGCATGCGCAAACACCTCTTCCCGGAAGCTCTGGATGCGTACCGCCGCTGGGCAAATGAACGGGATGTGAAATCTCTGCGCCGACTCGTTTCCGCCGGCAAGTCTCGTTGGCTCGACACTGCCCGCGCCATGCTTGAGCTATACAAAAAAGATGGCGAAAATGCCGGCGCTTCTATCGAGCGTCTTCTTGAGAAGGGACCGATTTAATATCCTTTCCGCAGTCCCCGGACGATATACGCATACGGCGGGCTGTGGGTTTCCGGGAAATACAAAAATGAAATTGAATTTTGTTGTCGATGAAAAGACATATTTAATCGAAGTGCCGCGGGACATACTGGAAGACGGAGAAGAATTCTTTCAAAAGATGGACCGCGACATGGACCGCGGGTGGCAAATGAGCCGTGAGTTTATTGAGAGCCCAAACAGGATTAACCGCTGCCAGATCGCTGCAGATAAATTGCTTAATTCCCTGAGCACATGCAACGAAACCATGGTCATGCTCATGGCGGGCTACATCCTGAAACGCTTACCCGAAATAACAAGGGTAATAGCCGATACCCATGGCGAGATGCTTAATACGGAAATGATTTTTGAGGAAGAGGCCAATGAAGCCGGTACGCATCAAATTCCTCCTGTGAAACAGGACGCGAACGCCCGACAAATTCCAAAAGCGATGACCAAAATGGAGGCCATGGAACAGGCTGGCAAAGAGGTGGCGAAGGTCTACAAGGTCGGTAAAAATTACCGCTATGCTACGCTGGGCCGCGATACCGGCAAATGGATTGAATCCCCTCTTATGAAAAGCGAAAAAGAGGCGCATGAACATAGAATGAAAGCCTTCAGACGACGCCTTGATGAATTACTAGCATCAAAAGACTAGCGGCATGCTGAATCGCGTCGTACCTCCGTACATACTCTCTGTTTCCGGAAAAACTCAGGCATCACCTAACGCACGCTGCACACAGTCTATGAGACAGTCCCGCTGAATGGGATAGAAAAGCGCGTCAAAGACGGAGAAACGCGCGCGGAGTTGTTCCAAGTGATGACGGTATTCCCACTCAAGAAATACGATAACTTTGATATCTGGATGTCCGTTCTGCAACCGGGCAAGCAGCGGTTCAAGGTTGCTGATGCGATCACCGTATTTCGGTCCGAAATTGAATTCCGCAAGAATAATATCCGGCTTAAGCGAGCCCAGAAGCGCCAGCGCCTTGCGCATGGATTTCGCCACGACCACATCGCAACCCACCCCGGCAAGTTCACCTGAATAGATTGGGTAACCCCCTTGCCCGATGATGCACAATAGGGTTCTTTTGGTCATAGATTAGATGCCTTTATCGTTTGACGCGTCCTGAGACCGCATAAGATAATCAGAAAGCGGCGAAATTTCATGTGCCGCGTAATGTGTGCCGGCGCCTCCTGCAGGTAAACCTTCGCAATGAAAGAAATCAGGCGCTACAGCTTTATATACGAAATCGAAAACGCGCTCTCGGCCCCGTTCCTGCTGGCAGCGCTCTGGTTCAGCAACCACCTGCACTTTAAGGTCAACGAAAACCTTTTCCGACGGGTGGTGTCATGGATCATTCTAATCGGCGGTATTTCACTTTTTTATCACTGAGACTGCCATATAATCATAGAAGGTGAATTCCATCGTCTGGTTAACGTTACCCAGGAAACATTCATAGGAGCCACCAGATCATGTTGCTTCGCATCCCCTCTGTCCTGACCCCGGATCAATTAAACGGCGTCCGGAAGATACTTGGCAACGCCAATTTTACGGACGGCAAACTGTCCGCGGGCGCGGCGGCCGTGCGGGTAAAGAATAACGAGGAGCTGGGCAAAGACGCGAAAGAACTGGAGCAGCTTAACAACCTGGTCATGGGCAGCCTGGTGCAGCATCCGGTCTATCGCAGCGGCGCCCTTCCCCTGCGCGTCGCCGCGCCGTATTACGCGCGTTATACGCCGGGCATGGCCTACGGCGATCATGTGGATGATCCCGTCATGGGCGCCGAGGGCATGTTGTACCGCTCTGACATTGCGATCACCATATTTTTCAGCGGTCCGGAAGATTATGACGGCGGGGAACTGGTCATCCGCACCACGTTCGGCAGCCACGAAATCAAATATCCCGCGGGAGACGCTGTCATGTATCCGGCATCCAGTCTGCATCATGTTAACCCGGTGACACGCGGCGAGCGCCTGGTTGCGGTCACGTGGGTCCAGAGCCTGGTGCGCGACCCCGCCAGGCGTGAGTTGCTTCACGAACTCAACCTGGTGAGAGAAAAGCTCATGAAAGACGCGCCCAATTCTGAGGAAACCGCCAGGGTCAACAAAGCCTATGTCAACTTGGTCCGCATGTGGGGTGAGATATAGGAGACGTAAGGGATCGGAACAGCTGAGGTAATGTGATGAAGTCGAAGATTTCCAAAACCGACGAAGAATGGAAACGGCTACTGACGCCTGAGCAATACCGAGTCACGCGACAAAAAGGCACGGAGCGAGCCTTCACGGGCAAGTATCATGATTGCAAGGAAGAAGGTGTCTATCAATGCGTGTGTTGCGGTGCGGACTTATTCAACTCCGATACCAGATTTGATTCCGGCTTCGGCTGGCCGAGCTTTACCGCGCCCATTGCACCGAGAAATGTTACAACTGAAGAAGATAACAGTCTCTTCATGCGACGAACCGAGGTGTTGTGCAGTCAGTGTGGCGCCCATCTCGGGCATGTTTTCGACGACGGTCCGGAGCCAACCGGTCAACGCTACTGTATCAATTCCGCTTCCTTAAATCTGGCAAAAAAGAAATAGGCGTTACTCAGGAGTGCAAGCGCAGCGCGGCAATGAGTGGCTGCTTTGTTCCTGTTATTCAGGCAGGAGTTCAGTCCAGAACTCGCTGTCCCATTTGTAGTCAATGTAACGCAACAGCCGCACGCACGCATTATAAACAAGAGATGTAATTGACCACGCGAGGATAACAGCAAGGCTGATCATATTGAACTGGGCGACACGGTCACCAAGGACCCAAAGCAATAATTCATAATTTTCTTGAGTCAAAGTTTTTCCCTCCGTTAATGTTTTTCTATGTAAACAAAATTCCTCATTTATTATCTATCTATTATGCCCTATTAGAAAATCAACACCAACATTTTCTGGATTCGACGGCACTATACCGCCTGACACGGTATAGGAATATACTTAGTGCCATTTCCGCATACCACTGAAACGGAAAACACTTAAGGAGGCTGGAAATGAAACTAAATGTAAAGGCTTTGGCGTTGTCATTCGGACTGGTCTGGGGGCTAGGCCTTTTCATTCTCACGTGGTGGATCATCGCCTTTGACGGCGCCACCGGCGAAGTGACGATGATCGGGCGTGTTTACCGTGGATACAACATAAGCCCGATGGGCAGTGTTATAGGTATGGTATGGGGATTCATTGACGGGTTGATAGGCGGTGCAATCTTTGCCTGGCTTTATAATCTAATTGCTTCCCGGATGCCGGACAGATGAGTAATATAACCGCATCAGCTTGTCGATGCGAGTGTTCAACGGGTTAAGTTTAGGCGCTGTGATACCCGCTGATACCCGCTAATAGAGAGCCATTGCTTATCCTGTTGCCACTCGCCTCCGGCTATCGGTAATCCACTCGCTCCACGAGCCAGCGTAAAGTTTTGCCCCATGCAGCCCCGCGTGTTCCATTGCCAGTATGTTATGGCACGCGGTCACACCGGAGCCGCACATCTGCAGCACCTTATCCGGAGGCGTGTCACCTAAAACAGAGGCGTACAGGCGACGCAATTTATCCGGCGGTAAAAACTCGCCGCTGAAATCCAGATTGTCCTCATAGTGAACGTTTACCGCGTCGGGAATGTGGCCCGCGACCTTGTCTAGCGGCTCCATTTCGCCGGTGAAGCGCTCTTCAGCGCGCGCGTCTATCACCAGACCACCGCCCTCCCCCACCACTTTCTCAACAAACGGCGTGTCCACCCACAGCTCATTATTAACGGTAGGGTGAAACTGGGTCGACAAAATTTCTGGAGATTCCGTTGTAAGCGGGTGCCCTTCGCGCTGCCACTTGGGCAAACCGCCGTCAAGCAATGCCACGTCCTCGTGACCCAGCCAGCGCAACAGCCACCACAACCGTCCTGCTATGGCGCCGAAACTGTCATCGTACACCACCACCTGTTTGGTTTTATCCACACCCCATCGCCCTAACTTTTCTGCCAACGCATTTGGATACGGCAACGGATGGCGCCCGCTCGTAAGCGTGATGGGCGAGGACAAATCTTCATCGAGGTGGGCATAACGCGCGCCGGGAATGTGACCGGCACCATACGCACGCCTGCCGGCAGCGGGATCAGTGAGCGCGAATCGGCAGTCAAAAATAACCCACTCCGGATCTTCGAGATGTTCCGCAAGGGTTCGCGTATCGACGAGGGTAGTAAACACCATTAAGTACAACCTGAGTCAGTGACTTCATTGACCCCCTCATTTCAAATCAGCAAGTTGCCGTTTCCTAAAAGTGAGGAGTGAGGCGAAAATTATTAAAAAATATCAGTGGGTAGAGGGTTTTCTCCTCACGTCTCACCCCTCACGCCTCACGGATTCACATACAAGTATCAAATAGCAAAATAAAGAACGGTTATTTGTTTACCTGCTACTTGTAACTTGCCACTGTATTTCTAATATCCGCCCTTTCTCATGCTTTCCGGCAGACCGGCGATCTTGCCCGCCTGCTTGGAGGGATTCCCCGGAAACAGGTCGAACAGTATCTTGTTGTCAACCTTTTTGTCCGGCCATTTTTGCTGCATGGCCTTCATGATCTGTCGATTATTCGGCAGGGCGCCGTTGTTATTAAAATATTGATCACGCAGAAATTCCATTACGTCCCAGTGATCCTGGCTCAGCGTGATGCCTTCCTGCTGTGCGATCACTTCGGCAACGGACTTATCCCAATCCTCCTGGTTAACCAAATAACCGCTACCTGTTATTTCAATTGTTTTTCCGTTTATCTCATATGCCATTGGTTTCCCCCATTACTTTTGTTGCTATCTAGCCAAAAAATAAAGTACGCGGATTACTCCGATTTCTGTTTTACCTCATTGATATCCTTATGTGGGATGAAGAGCCCACATCCCAGCAGCCGCAGCGAACCCAAACCCTGTTGTTGCAATGTGATGGATTCTTGGGTCCCTAAATTCGCCAGCATCAGGCTGCGCGTACGGACGGGCTTCTGCGGTATACTAATGACTTTCTCCATGCCGCACAGCATCTTCGTGGGCTGAATCCCCATGGCCTTCAGCTGTGCCAACATCGTTTCGAGAAAGGTACTTTCATCAGTGGCCTCATCCGCCACGACATAGCGCGAGAACAGGGTCGTGATCGTACTCAACGGCCGGATGGCCGCCGCATCGACCTGCATGGCATTGCCGGCGATCTCCAGCGTCTTGCCGCACAGGTGTCGGGCGTCTTGGACTCGATGTTGCGGAAGCCGCAATACCAGCTTGGTCCGGCGCGACAAGTATAAGAGATCATCCGGATTTTCCGGACGCATCCAGCCGTTGCCGGAATCGGCCACGTGGATGGGATGCACTCCCGCGCCCTCCTCGTCCTTCAGCCAGGGCAAGGCCTGTCGCAGCGCCGTCAAAAGCGCATGGGCGTGATCCACCGGGAGGCTGCGACAAACAATATTGAACGTCACATCCACCACGTCGTCCGGAACAACATACCTTTTCTCGTCTTTTTCCTCTTCCCAATACATAACCAGCACATCAAAATAGACAGAATTAACAGGATCTACAGGACAACCTCTGGATGGCTCCGGTTTTAATCTTGTTAATCCTGTGAATCCCGTCCATTCCGGCTTTCAGTTCACCGGAAGTTTCTGTTGCAACGCTTCCCGGTCAATCCACCACGCATCCTGCACCAGCACATCAATCACATTCCGCAGCCGGGGCAGAAACAAGGTCGGGTCGTGCAACTCCAGCTTTTTAGACCATTCTTCGAAATCTGTCTGATTATGAACGTCGCCCTGACGACGGGCCACCGTGGCCAGCATTTGATTAGTATAAAACAACAGGTTCTCCCGCTCCTTGCCCTCGGGGGCGCGCAAACCCGCAATATAATGCGCCGTGGCCGCGGCCACCGCCGCGCCTTGGGAATCCGGCGGCGTGTCATCGATCACATGCTGCAACATGGCAACCGTGAGTTCGGGATCGACCGGGTAGGTCACCGCCAGCCAGATCCCCTGGCCCAGGGCGGCCAGCGATTCCGGCTGGTCAGCAATAAACATGATGTCACAGGCCTGCACCGCCCCTTCCCAGGATTCGGCGGCGGCATAAATGTCAAACGCTTCGCGCCCGGCATCCCAAACGTCTTGTATCTTTTCCAACCGGATTAGCACACGCCCAATCTCAAGCAGGATATCCGCGCGGTCAACCGGCGCGTGGCCGGCGGGAAGCTCAATCAGTTGCTGTTTCAGATCTTCCACACGATTTTCCAGCAGGCGTGAAGGCTCCTGAACATCCTCACTGCTGTCCATGTCCATCAGCGCCGTATCTTCTTTCAGATATTTCATTTGTAATTCCTAAAATTAGCCACAGAGATCACAGAGAACGCAGAGTGAAAATCTGTTTTTCAATGATCTTCTCTGTGACCTCTGTGGCAAAGATTATTTCGTAATCGAATGAATGCCGACAAATGCGCCCTCCAGCCTGTCTTCCCAGTTCCCGGGCGTATCCGGGTAGGGCGGTTTGACATCGATTCTGAAAAACGTTTCCATTTGTGCACGCTGCGCCACCACCTCCAGCAGCCGCTCAAAGGTCTCAATGTCGTGGTGCTGCAACAGTATCTCGCTTAGATAAAGCATGTCCATCCCGTCCTAAAAGCTCACCCATATTTGTACCGGCGACGCGGTCATAATAGCGCGCCCGATATATCAGTCTAGAGCAACCTTTGTCCGGATCATCCTCAAATCCTGTACGGTTATGCAGTACATTGTTGCACAGCAGCCCCTGGCCGGATTCCAGGCGATGTCTAAATATATAGGGAATATCACTCGCGAGCAGATTCTCCAGGAAGTGCACGGCCTCCCGGGCAAGCGGGTCCGGTTTCCATTCGATACTGCGCGTGCGCGCGGTATAGCGCATGTGCAGATTGCCGCCGACGGGATCAATGAAAAAAACGGGGCCGGTCTGTGCCGGGCGCGTTTCTATGCCTTCCTCCGTATTGGCTGGGATCGTCAGGACATCCGGCGCCATCAACGCCTGGATATAGGCCGGGTTGGCGTCGCGTAGCTTGATATAAGCAATTTCATGATCCAGGAGGGCGTTTTCCCCGCCTTGTGCGGCGGGCATGACACAGTGCAGCACAAGCGCGCGGATACGGCGCGCCGGCGGGTTGTAGTAACCATCGGTGTGCCACAGGAGCCGTTTATTCGAGTACGGGATATACCCCCGTTGTGATTTTTCCGGCATCATGCGCAAGGAGGTAATCCCATCATCATCGGCGAGCATATTGCTGTCGAGCCGATGCAGACCGAACTGCGCACCCAGTTTGCGCGGGATGGCCTTGCCTGCATCCGACTGCCGGGCTTCAGCCGTGTTAACCGCCCGCCCGGCATAAATCACCATGTTGGTCTTGCGGCAGACGCGCAGAAGCTCCCGCGCCTCGGCCTCGGTCGGCGCACGGGGATCTTTGATTTCCACCACCAACGCCTCGGCCCGTGTCGGATAGGCGTTGAGCTTCCAATCGCGCCAACGCCGGTAGGCAGAGTCGTCTTCCAGTGCAAAGGGGCTGTTGATCAGCATCTATATAGATGAAAACTGTTAAGCTTCTTTACAAGTTTATCAAGCCGGTTGCTCCTGCAGACATCATACTCCGCGATTGAGGATTGACCGACCGCTGCGCTTGAATTGACTTTTATCAAAGATAGAGGATAGCGGCATCCGGTAAAATTACCCACTTGGGATGCTTCATTTTCCAGTTCCCGGTGAAGTGGATGCGCGCGTTAACCTGGAGATAAGACTATATGTAACTAATTGATATTAGAAATATTTATCCGTATACCGCGTCGACCTGAATTTCGGCAAACAAATTGGAGATATCACTTTAGGGGTAGAAGGCCTTTCCTATTCATCCCCAATGAAAGGTTTTGCTGGCATTAACAATACGACTAGACTGGCATTCAGCAGCAATTTATATCGTGCCTGCCTTTCGATGAAGACAAGGCCCAGCGAGCAACTTAATCAGTCTCTCGTACGCACAGGAGGTAATCAAATGGCCCAGGACAAACCGAAGAATCCTGAGAAGCACTCCACGTTTATCCCCAAAGAAAAAAAATCCACCAAGCCGTTTCATGATACACCCATGCTTGACCAACTGGAGAGCGGCCCCTGGCCGAGCTTCGTCACCAGCATCAAGCGCATGACCATGGACAACAATATGATGGTCGACCTGCTTGGCCAGCTTGAAGAATCCTACAAGACGCGGCTGGGTTACTGGAAGGGCGGCACCGTCAGTGTCTTCGGTTATGGCGGCGGCATTATCCCGCGTTTCACGGAGTTGATGAACGCTGATGGCAAACCCAAGTTTCCCGAGGCAGCCGAGTTCCACACCATTCGTGTCATGCCCCCCGCCGGTATGCACTACACCACCGCTCTTATACGCAAGCTCTCCAACACTTGGCAAAAATATGGTTCCGGCATGATCGCCTTCCACGGCCAGAGCGGCGACATCATGTTCATCGGCACCACCACCGAGAACACCCAGCACTTCTTCGACGAGATCAACGAGTACGGCTTCGACCTGGGCGGCGCCGGTCCTGCCGTGCGCACCAGTATGTCCTGTGTGGGGTCGGCGCGTTGTGAACAATCCAACTGCAACGAACAAAAGATCCACCGCACGCTGGTGAACAACTTCCTCGACGATATGCACCGCCCGGCCCTGCCCTACAAATTCAAGTTCAAGGTATCGGGCTGCCCCAACGATTGCATGAACTCCATCCAGCGCGCCGACATGGCAGTGATCGGTACCTGGCGCGATGACATGCAGGTCGACCAGAAAGAGGTCCAGGCATTCGTCAAAAGTAAAGGCCGCAAGTATGTCATCGACAACGTCATCAGCCGCTGTCCGACTAATGCCCTGTCGTTGAGCGATGATGACACCCTGAACGTCGACAACCGTAATTGCGTGCGCTGCATGCATTGTATCAACGTCATGACCAAGGCGCTGTCGCCGGGCAAGGATAAAGGCGTCAGTATCCTGATGGGGGGCAAGCGCACCCTCAAGATCGGCGACACCTTCGGGACCGTGATCGTACCGTTCATGAAGCTTGAAACCGATGAGGATTACGAAAAGATCAAGGAAATCGCCGCCAACACGATTGATTTCTGGGCGGAGAACGGCCTGGAGCATGAGCGCTGCGGTGAAATGATCGAACGTATCGGACTGGTGAATTTCCTCGAAGGCATCGGCATCGAGGTTGATCCCCATATGGTCAGCTCTCCGCGCATCAGCTCCTATGAACGCATGGACGATTGGGATCAGGAGGCCGAGAAGTGGCGTCAGCGTAAGCAGCAGGCTGCCGGTTAAATTCTCTCAAAAAGACTCTGGCCCGCCCGGTTAGCATTCCGGGTGGACCATGTCTGAGCCGAGACATGAATTCGCACAGTTTCTGGAGGTAACCACAGTATGGCAGAAGCACAAACAGCGAAAAAGCAACCCCCGCGCTCGCCTATTGAAAGCGGCGTACCGGATCCCTTCCAGTATATGCATCCAGTGCTGATCAAGAATTTCGGCAACTGGGCCTATCACGACCGTCCCAGGCCCGGCGTGCTGCACCACGTGGCCAAAAGCGGCGACGAGGTCTGGACCGTGCGCGTCGGCACCCAGCGGCAACTCGGTCCCTACGAGATCAATCTGCTGTGTGACATCATCGACAAGTACGGCGAGGGTCATGTGCGCTTCACCATTCGCTCCAACATGGAGATCATGGTGTCCAAATGGGAAAAAGTCGAACCTCTGATCCAGGCGTTCAACGACGCCGGCTATCCGGTCGGCGGCACCGGGCCTTCAGTGACCATGATCTCCCACACCCAGGGCTGGCTGCACTGCGACATCCCGGGCACCGATGCCGCCGGCGCGGTCAAGGCGTTGATGGACGAACTCTACGAAGAGTTCACTAACGAACGCATGCCTAACCGGGTGCATATGACCACTTCCTGTTGTCAAATTAACTGTGGAGGTCAGGGCGACATCGCCATTAACATACAGCACACCAAGCCCCCGAAGATCAATCACGACCTGGTGGCCAACGTGTGCGAGCGCCCGTCTGTGGTAGCGCGCTGCCCGGTGGCAGCCATCCGCCCGGCTATGGTCAACGGCAAGCCGTCGCTGGAAGTGGACGAAAAGAAGTGCATCTGCTGCGGCGCCTGCTTCCCGCCCTGCCCGCCGATGCAGATCAACGACCCAGAGCACTCCAAACTCGCCATCTGGGTCGGCGGCAAGAATTCCAACGCCCGCTCCAAGCCCATGTTTCACAAGCTTGTGGCCGCCGGCATCCCGAACAATCCACCGCGCTGGCCGGAAGTGGCTGCCATCGTCAAAAAGATCCTGCGTGTCTACAAGGGAGACGCCAAGGATTGGGAACGCGTGGGTGACTGGGTCGAGCGCATCGGTTGGCCGCGCTTTTTTGAACTAACGGAGTTGCCGTTTACCAAATTCCATATCGACAATTGGCGTGGATCGCGCCACACCCTGAATGCCTCGACGCATATCCGCTTCTAGTCGTCGACACAGGCTAACGGGTGTTAATATAATAAAAACCTAATCAAGGGGGGCAATCCATGAAGTTTGGTATTCTGGTCAATGAAGGGCCGTATACGCATGAGGCCTCGGATACGGCGTACCAGTTCACCAAGGCCGCGCTGGAGAAAGGACACGAGATAGTCCGCGTTTTCTTTTATCACGACGGCGTGAACAACGGGACGCGGTTAGCCACTCCGCCGCAGGATGAGCGCAACATCGTCAAGCGCTGGGGCGAGCTTGCCGACCAATACAAGCTCGATATGGTCGTGTGCGTCGCCGCGGCCCAGCGCCGCGGGATTGTGGATACGGATGAAGCCAAGCGTCATGGCAAGGATGCCGACAACATCGCGCCAGGCTTTCACATTTCCGGCCTGGGACAACTCATTGACGCCGGCATTAAAGCGGACCGCCTAGTGGCATTTGGCGACTGATTGAGGGAACGCAGATGGCGGATGAAATGATGCAAGAAGAAGGCGGCGCACCAAGCGGTGTGATCAAGAAATTCCTGTACGTAAATCGCAAGGCGCCCTATGGCACGATTTACGCGCTGGAGTCGCTGGAGGTGGTCTTGATCAGTGCCGCCTTCGAGCAGGATGTGAGCCTGGCTTTCCTCGATGACGGGGTTTACCAGATCGTCAAGGGTCAGGACACCAAAGCGGTTGGCGTAAAAAACTTTTCGCCGACCTATCGCGCCCTCGAGGGGTATGATGTCGAAAAGCTTTACGTCGAAAAGGAATCCCTGGAGGCCCGGGGACTGACCGAGGAGGATTTGATTGTCCCGGTACAGGTGATAAGCGCTGAGGAAATCGCCGATCTCATGGAAAACCATGACGTGGTCTTAAGTTTTTAGGGAGTAAAGTATGCTGCACACAGTTAACAAGTCGCCCTTTGAGCGCAATACCCTGGAAAGCTGCCTGAGGCACGCCAAAAAAGGCAGCGCGATCCTGCTGATCGAGGACGGCGTCTACGGCGCGTTGAAGGGCACGACTGTATCAGGAAAGGTGAATGAAGCGATGAAATCGGTAACGGTCTATGCACTGCGACCGGATATCGAGGCACGCGGCGTACAGAACCGCGTACTCGATGGAATCAAGCTGGTGGACTACGGCGGATTTGTGGACTTGGTTACGGAACATAATGCGACGCAGTCCTGGCTTTGAGTTTTATTTATTAATTTAGTACTGACGAGGAGAAGCACCATGCCCACGATTGAAGTAGCTGATAAGACCATCGAGGTCGATGAGGAAGGCTATCTGCAGAACCGTACCGACTGGAGCGAGGAAATCGCCACTGCGATGGCCAAGGGAGACGATTGCGACCTCACGCAGAATCACTGGGAAGTGATCAACTTTCTGCGCTCGTATTACGAAGAGTATCAGATTGCTCCGGCCGTTCGCGTACTGACCAAGGCCATCGGCAAGAAGCTCGGTCCGGACAAAGGCAACAGTAAGTATCTCTACGAACTGTTCCCCTACGGCCCGGCGAAGCAGGCCTGCAAATATGCTGGGCTGCCCAAGCCCACCGGCTGCGTCTGATCTAGAAACTGGAGTCCAGAGGGGACGCCCTGCCGTCCCTCTCGTCTTCTCTAGTGCGGGGTGAGCAATGTCGGCTGTGACTGTTATCTATGCACTGCTTTTTTATGCGGCGACGGGTATTCTCGTTGGTGGCGTGGCATACAAGATTTTCGTGTACGCGCGCACGCCGCAGCCACTGAAAATCCCCACCACGCCGGCGCCGACGACCCGCACGGGCGTAGTTTGGCGCATTCTTAAAGAAATCACTGTTTTCGAAAGCCTGTTTAAAGCCAACAAATGGATCTGGCTGTTCGGGTGGGTGCTTCATTTCGCCCTGTTGCTCGTATTGCTGCGCCATTTGCGCTATTTCACAGAACCGGTCTGGACTTGGGTGGCCCTGATTCAGCCGTTCGGCATTTATGCCGGCTTCGGCATGTTGATCGGCCTTGCCGGTCTCTGGGCCCGGCGCTTCCTGGTGGACCGTATCCGGTATATCACCAACCTCTCCGACCACCTGATGCTCGCCCTGCTCGCAGGCATCGTTGCGAGCGGGTTGACCATAAGATACCTCACATACACCGACATCGTGGCGCTCAAGGCCTTCTTTCTGGGATTAATCCTTTTCGAGTGGCAACCGCTCCCGACTGATTTCATGTTGCTGGTTCATCTGACCCTGGTGGCCACGCTCATGATTATCTTCCCGATCAGCAAACTGCTACATGCGCCGGGCGTCTTTTTCAGTCCGACACGCAACCAGGTCGACAACCCGCGTGAGCGACGCCACGTCGCGGGCTGGACCGCGGAAAACACTGGCGGGCAAACGGAATAACCATGGCCAAGGCTGAATTCCTAACGCCAGAACTCATGGGGTATCTGACGATCCCGCACGTCCAGTCGGGAACCATGGCGCACAGCAAACCGTTTGTCGCCAAGCCGGAGCACCAGAAAAGCGTGGGCTATCCCGGCGAGCTGGTGGACAACTGGGAAGAAAAGGCGGTCTTTAAGCTCGGCGAGCTGGTTCGCGGCTCGCGGGCGCTGCAGGTGTTTCTCGATTCCTGCGTGAAGTGCGGCGCCTGCACCGACAAGTGCCACTATTACCTCGGCACCGGTGACCCCAAGAATATGCCGGTGGCGCGCCAGGATCTGCTGCGCTCGGTCTACCGCCGCTACTATACCTTCGCCGGTAAGCATTTCCCGAAGCTCGTCGGTGCGCGCGATATGACCAAAGAGGTGCTGGACGAATGGTACAGCTATTTTCACCAGTGTTCCCAGTGCCGCCGCTGTTCAGTGTACTGCCCTTACGGCATCGACACCGCCGAGATCTCCATGGCCGCGCGCGACGTCATGGACGCCGTCGGCCTGGGGCAGAAGTATTCAAACGAGATCATCGGCAAGGTCCACAAGATCGGTAACAACCTGGGATTGCCCGGGCCGGCGCTGAAGGACACGCTTGAAGGCCTGGAAGAGGATGTCAAAGAAGATACCGGAGTCGATGTTAAATTTCCGGTGGATGAAAAAGGCGCTGAGGTGCTGGTTATCACGCCAAGCGCAGACTTTTTCGCCGAGCCGCATATCGACGGCCTCATCGGGTACGCCAAGGTATTTCATCAGGCGGGCATCAGCTGGACGTTGAGCTCCTATGCCTCCGAGGCGGGGAATTTCTCGATGTTCATCGGCAGCCGCCATAACCTGAAAAAAGCGGCGATGCGTATCCGCGAGGCGGCGGTCGATCTCGGCGTCAGGCGCATTGTCGTCGGCGAGTGCGGTCATGCCTGGCGCGTAGCCTACAGCTTTTGGAACACCCTGATCGGGCCGTTTGATTTTCTCGATCCGAATTACCCCGTTCCGCAACACATCTGCGAGGTGACGTATGACCTCATTCAGCGCGGGGCGCTGAATCTGGACAAAGAAGCCAATGACGACAAGGTCGTGACCTTCCATGACTCCTGCAACGTCTCGCGCGCCTCGCGCATGGGAAATATCCCCGGCGGGCAGTTCCTCATCCCGCGCGCAATCATCAAGGCCTCTGTGAGCAAGTTCCATGACATGGCGCCGGATACGATATATGAGGGCACTTTCTGTTGCGGCGGCGGCGGCGGTCTTCTAACCGATGATCTGATTGAATTGCGCGTCAAAGGCGCGATGCCGCGCATGCAGGCGCTGAAACAGGTGGTGGACGAATACGGCGTGAACTACATGGCCGCGATCTGCGCCATTTGCAAGAGCCAGTTCACCAAGGTGCTGCCCTACTATAAATTTTCCATGGACATGATCGGCAGCGTCCACGGCCTAGTCAGCACGGCAATCCAGTTGGGCACCAAACAATGATTATCAAGTCTGATCCAATCCATATTTACGGCATAACCTGGTAACAGGAGATCTTTCCATGGCTACACCTGCAAACAAACTAAAGGAAGACAAGGCCAAACATACCTTTCGCAAGTTCAAGGACGGCGACCACGAATGGCGCTCGATGCAAGAAAAGATTTTCATCGCCGACGAGACCGATAAGTGTCCAACATATGTGCACAAGACACCGCCGTGCCAAGCAAGCTGTCCGTCCGGCGAGGACATTCGCGGCTGGCTGAATATCGTGCACGGCATTGAGAAGCCCACCGAAGATATGAACTGGCAGGAATACGCCTTCCGCCGCGCCACCGATGCCAACCCCTTCCCCGCCATCATGGGTCGTGTGTGTCCGGCGCCGTGCCAGACGGGATGCAACCGCAATGCCGTGGAGGATTTCGTCAGCATCAACGCCGTCGAACAATTCATCGGCGACTACGGTCTCAACAACAAGCTTGACTTCAAGCCCGGCGAGAAGGAATCCGGCAAGAAGGTCGCCATCGTCGGCGGGGGCCCCGCGGGCCTCGCGGCTGCCTACCAACTGCGCCGCAAGGGGCATGCCTGCACCATCTTCGATACCCACGAACAATTGGGCGGCATGATGCGCTACGGCATCCCGGGCTACCGCACACCGCGCGATGTGCTGGACGGCGAGATTAACCGTATTATTGAAATGGGCGTTGACGTTCGCACGAACACCCGCGTCGGTGTCGACATCCCCCTACAGGAGATCGAAAAGGAATATGACGCCGTCCTGTTTGCCATCGGTGCGCAATCCGGCAAACCACTTCCCATTCCCAGCGCGGAAGCCACCAACTGCATTACCGGCGTCGCCTTCCTGGAGGCCTTCAACCAGGGCCGCTTGCGGCACGTCTCCGGCAAGGTGGTTGTAATCGGCGGTGGCGATACCTCCATCGACGTGGTTTCGGTGGCGCGACGCCTGGGATACATCAAAGACACCAAGGAATCCGAACGTCCGGAGTACGTGGTCCTCGGCCAAACCGCACATGACGTCTCTACAACCGCCGCGCGTGAAGGCGCCGATGTCTTGTTGCTGTCTCGTCATCCGATTGAAAAAATGAATGCCGCCAAGCATGAAATCGAGGATGCACAGCGCGAAGGTGTTACGATCCGTGGCAGCACGTCGCCGGTAGAGGTCGTGTTGGGCGAGGATGGCCGCGCCAAGGCCCTGCGTGTGGCCGAAATGGATTATTCCAGCGGCAAAGGAGTAGTAAAGGAAGGATCGGAATACGATATCGAGTGTGACCTCATTGTGGCCGCCATCGGCCAGGCCGGTGATTTCGAAGGGATGGAAGAATTCAACAACGGCAAGGGCCTGATGGATGCCGACAAGCTTTATCAGATTCCGAACAAGCCGGGCTTCTTCGTTTGCGGCGACATCATACGTCCGCATCTGCTTACCACGGTCATTGGCCAGGCGTCTGTCGCCGCCGAAAGCATCGATCACTACTTGAGGCACGAGGAGTTGGGCAAGCGCCCGAAGGTTGATGTCCATCGCTTCAATCTTCTGGATAAACTGCGTGAAGCACATTTGGAGTTGGAGGCGTTCCAGCCGGTAGGAACGGAGGAAATGAGAGCCATCGACCGGGGGTTGCGTGGCACTTCACTGCAGGGAAAGGCTGTGGGCGGCTTTGCGATCCACAATTACGAAGACCGTTCGGCGGCGGAAATCGTACAGGCAGATGAGTTGTTCCTGGGACATTTCGAATACGAGGAGCGTCACAGGCGTGCGGAAAAGGTGCCCAGCGCCGAAGAAGTTCTGGGCCACTTCGAAGAGCGCATGATGGGACTGACCGAGGAACAAACGGTGGCCGAGGCCAAGCGTTGCATGAGCTGTGGCATGTGTTTTGAGTGCGATAATTGCGTGATTTACTGCCCCCAAATAGCGGTCAAGCGCACGCCCAAGTCCGAGTCCACCATGGGCCGCTATGTTTACACGGATTATGATCTTTGCATCGGCTGCCACATCTGCGCCGACGTCTGTCCCACCGGCTACATCAAGATGGGGATGGGCGATCACTGAGTACGTCAAGCGTGAGAAATGAGAAATGAGGCGTAAAATAACATCTCTTTTGACGGAATACATCCCTATATTCCGCCCTGCGGGCGCACTGCGTGCATCCAATTTTGTTCCTGATAAAATTGTCATGCTGGCCGTAGCGCTTACCGCCGGGTTGCTGTCCGGTTCCGTTGCTGCGGAAAAGAAACCCGAGCGCGTGCCGATGCCGACGGTTAACATTGAAAGGGGTGAAAACTGTGTCGAGGATACCGACTACATGCGACGCAACCACGGGGACCTCATTCTGCACCAGCGTGACAAGACCACGCGCGAAGGTATCAGGACCAAGAAGTACAGCCTTAAGAACTGCGTTAACTGCCACGCCAGCAAGGAGACCAATAGCGTTGTGGGTAAGGAAGGTTTTTGCGAGAACTGCCATGCCTATACGGCTGTGAAGACAGATTGCTTCAGCTGTCACACGGCGGAACGGACCGAAGAAACAAAAGTCGGCGCCCCTGCTCCACGGCGTGACCGGACGGCGGATATGATCAAGCGCAGTGTTGATGCGGTATTACCTAAAGCTGGAGACGGGCGATGAGCTTGTCCCGTCGGGGATTTCTCGGCGTCGCCGGTGCGGCGGCAGCCGGTGCTGCACTGGCTCCGGGGATCCGCCTGATCGAACTCGCCGATGCACAGCCGCCGGACGCACGGCCGCCGGAAGAGGCGGCCTCGGCCCTGCACCGCTGGGGCCTGCTGGTCGACACCACCAAATGCAGCGAGGACTGTGACGCCTGCGTCACCGCGTGTAATGAGGAACACGGGCTCACCAGTCTGGGCCGCCCGCAGACCGACGCCCAGTGGATCCGTACAGTGACCCTTAAGGATAAACAAACCGGCCGCGTCACGACGCTGCCCATGCTGTGCATGCATTGCGCGAAGGCCCCATGCGTGGATGTCTGTCCCACGGGCGCCTCGTTCAAACGCGCCGACGGCATTGTCCTGGTGGACAAACACATCTGCATCGGCTGCCGTTATTGCATGATGGCCTGCCCGTACAAGGCGCGCTCGTTCATCCACGAAGATCTCACCGATCAGAAGCTTTCCGCACCGCGCGGCAAAGGAGTGGTCGAATCCTGTACCCTGTGTGTGGTGCGGGTGGACAGCGGCCGGATCCCGGCCTGTGTTGAGGCCTGTAACGCCGAAGATGGAAAAGCGCTACAGTTCGGCGATTTGAATGATCCTAATAGCAAGATCGCCAAGCGCCTAGCAACTGAACCATCTACTCAGATACGGGCGGACCTGAATCTTAACACCGGCGTGCGTTACCAGGGTATTTAACTATAGCTATCCACAGATTTCACAGATTTTCACGGATCGCTGAATCATAATAATATGCGTAATCTGCGGATTGAAAAGAGTGGAGAATAATGACCCACATTCACTACCGTGGAATCGAAGGACGCAGCCTGGGGTACTATTTTCTGCTCGCCTTTCTCGGCCTGATGATTACAGCCGGCCTGGGGAGCTGGTCGAGGGGAACCCGGGCGGGTGTAGCAGGGATCGGACGCTGAGTCGGAAGGCCCTGACCCAGGCGCTCGACCGGGCACGACAGGCGGCGCGAAGGGATCGAAAGAAAAATCTTTCATCCCTATCCTGCGCAACGCCTGTGTGTCATGCCCCGAGGCAGGAGCCCAGTGCGGTAATACCGCACGCCGGGATCTGTGCGGGGGGCTGGACGACCGGCATTCTTGCCGCGGCTCAAAAAGGAGCTTATTATCCCTCTCAGGAGGCGACTATCTTTTACTAGGCAGAAAGGTGAATTCCCTATGGTTACTTCCAAAAAAAGACAATTTTTTAAACTAAAATTGGTCCTTAGCGAGATAGTACTTTTCTTTTTTTTAACACTCCTTTTTCAGCTTAACTCGTTTGCTGAAGAACCTAAATATATTCAAACGATTGAACTGACGCAGACACCATGCACTATCGTAGAGTCAGAGGAAAAACCGAGGGATTTTGTGACAAAAAATATTGAAGATTGTAAACGAATTAATAAAAAAACGGCCGGAGAGAGAAAATTAAAAGTACTGCGCTTAAAACCTGGTAAAACTCTTTTCAGAGTTTCAAATAAAAATGTTCCCTACAATCTTGGGTTTTGGGTAAGAGGAAAAGGTATTGAAAGAGTGCGTCTCCCTACTGTTTCAGGTGGAGGGTTGGAAACGGGCAAGACGAAGGACTACGTCATTGACCTTAAGCCAGGGAATTATCTTTATAGCTGTCCTCTTAATCCAACACCGGACTACACTCTAATAGTTGAGAAATAAAAAAAGAAGGATGTTTGTTCCCGATATCGGCCGCTCTTGCGCGTCCCTGCGCGCCCGAACGAAGTGACAAAGTGCCCTTGGGGTGCGCCCGAACGAAGTGACAAAGTGCCCTTGGGGTGCGCCCGAACGAAGTGACAAAGTGCCCTTGGGGTGCGCCCGAACGAAGTGACAAAGTGCCCTTGGGGTGCGCCCGAACGAAGTGACAAAGTGCCCTTGGGGTGCGCCCGAACGAAGTGACAAAGTGCCCTTGGGG
>FXBF010000040.1_pt1 | contig 32783 bp, 29 predicted proteins | sample 5335321 | NCBI WGS metagenome assembly FXBF01 (sample SAMEA103928391, study PRJEB20085) | sediment metagenome | isolation source: sediment
TCCCTGCACCCGCGGCATAGGTGCATCCGTGCACGGAACCCGGGGGAGCGCTTCTTTGGGTACTTTGATCCGCACCGTCCCTGGTGCGGCCCCTGATCGGGCGTATTAATGTCCGGCCGTTCGCTCCAGGCGAGTGTCTTGTCGCGGTAAGACAAATCTGATGGGATCGAATTTGGACCGCCGCAGGCGACCCGAAGGGCGAGGACCAGGAAGGTCCGAGTCAAAGTACCTCGTCTGCCGGGACGAGACCCGGTTAATATGTCGCCGAAGGCGACATTAAATAGAAACACACGGGTAAACCCATGCTGATATTCGAAATCTCAGAAAAAGATCGCCGCAATCCTTCGCAGGCGCCGGTTGAGAAACCGGCGGTGGAGGAAATCCCGGATAGGTTCCGCCGCCAGCAGCGGCCGCTGTTGCCGGAGGTATCCGAGCTGCAGGGCGTGCGCCATTACACGCGTTTGTCGCAGCAGAACTTCTCCATCGATACCCATTTCTATCCGCTCGGTTCTTGCACCATGAAGTACAATCCGCGGGCGTGTAACCGCTTGGCGATGCTGCCACAGCTTCTCGGGCGGCACCCCTACGCACCCGAGAGCACAGGCCAGGGTTTCCTCGCGTGCATGTATGAGCTGCAGGAGATGCTCAAAGACGTCACCGGCATGGCGGCAGTCTCGCTCACGCCGCTCGCCGGTGCCCAGGGTGAGTTCACCGGCGTGGCGATGATCCGCGCCTACCATGAGTCACGCGGCGATATCGAGCGCAGTGAGATCCTGGTACCGGACGCGGCGCACGGTACCAATCCGGCTACCGGCACGATGTGTGGTTACAGCGTGCGCGAGATCCCGACGGATCTCGAGGGTGACGTGGATCTGGAGGTGTTGAGAGCGGCTGTCGGACCCAGGACCGCGGGTCTTATGTTGACCAATCCTTCCACGCTTGGCGTGTTCGAGCGCCACATAACCGAGATCGCCCGGGTGGTCCACGAGGCGGGCGGTCTGCTCTATTACGACGGCGCCAACCTCAATGCGATTCTCGGCAAGGTGAAGCCGGGAGACATGGGCTTCGACGTCATTCACATGAATCTGCACAAGACGTTCTCCACCCCGCACGGCGGTGGCGGCCCGGGTGCTGGGCCGGTGGGCGCTAATGAAACGCTGCGCCCATTCCTTCCGGTGCCGATTGTCGGCGAGGAAGGCGGCGAGTATCGCTGGTTGTCGGAGTCGTCGTTGCCGCAGTCGATCGGGCGGTTGTCGGCATTCATGGGTAACGCCGGCGTGTTGCTGCGTGCCTATGTGTACGCGCGACTGCTCGGGCGTGACGGCATGCAACGTGTTGCCGATTTCTCCACCCTCAATGCGAACTACATGGCCGCGCAGTTGGCCAGGGCCGGGTTTGAGCTCGCGTATCCGAACCGGCGCGCGTCGCACGAGTTCATTGTCACGCTCAAGCCGCTCAAAGACGCAACCGGAGTGATCGCCATGGATGTCGCCAAGCGCTTACTCGACAAGGGATACCACGCGCCGACGACTTACTTTCCGCTGTTGGTGCCGGAGTGTTTCCTAATCGAGCCGACCGAAACTGAAGACAAGCAGGTGTTGGACGGTTTCGTCGAAGCGATGCGCGAAATCGCCGCTGAGGCCAAGGACGACCCCGAGCAGGTCACGCACGCACCGCATACGACGCCGGTGCGGCGCCTGGACGATGTGAGGGCGGCACGGCAGCTGGACCTGACCTGGCGCCCGGGCGCCTGAGGCGCGCTGGTGCTTGCACCGGGCTCTCGTCCCACCGGCAATTCCTAGCGGCCGACCTTCTTGGCGCTGGCGCCCGGCGGTTCGCTCGTGACCCGCGGTTCCACGGTGGCGCACTCGCGAAAGATCCGTTGCGTGCAGTCCCGGCAGACCTCCTTGTCGAGCTTCTGGAAAATGGCGGTGATCGCAGCGGTCTTGGACTGGAAGACATTGTTCGGGCCGATAGCGTCCAGGACGCCGTGACTTTCAAGCGAATCCCACAGCCCTTGCTTGACGTGAATGAAGTACAGGTCGCCGCCGCGTGCCTTGCGCTTCCTCGCCTCGCGCACCAGGGCGAGGCCGCCTGCGAGGTCAGAGAAGTTGATACCGTCGGCGATGATGGCGAGGTACTTTTGCTGTGGTCTTTCCGTCTCGATGCGGGAGAGCGTTTCCTGGACATGATCTACTGAACCGAAAAACAGCGAGCCGTCGATACGCAAAAAGCGCAGTTGCGGACACTGCGGCAGCTGCGGTTCGCTCGAGAACGCCTTGTTGGGGAACCGCGGGTCCGGCGCACGCGTAACGATATTCGGGCGCGATACGCGCATCAAGTAGAGAATGAGCGAGAGCAGGACACCGGCGAAAATGGCGAACTCGAGCTCCAGAAACAGCGCACCGAAGAAGGTGACGCCCAGAATCGCCGTTTCAGCGCGGCTGCTCTTGAGTATATGGCGGATCTCGACGAAATCGATCAGCCCCCAGGCTACCAGCACCAGAATGCCGGCCATGGCCGCGTTCGCGAGGTAGGCTGCCAGCGGCGCCAACAGCACTACGACCATCATCAGAAACACACCGGCGAGCACCGCCGCCAGCGGGGTCTTGGCGCCCGCCTGGTAGTTCATGGCGCTGCGGTTGAATGAGCCGGTTGCCACGTAAGCGGAGAAAAAACTGCCGGCGATATTGGACAGACCCTGGCCAATGAACTCTTGATTGCCGTCCAGGCGCTGACCGCTGCGCACGGCAAGCGCCCGGCCTATTGAGACCGCCTCGGTCAGCGCAAACAACGTGACCGCCAGGGCCGCCGGTGCCAGGTGTTTGATGGTCGTCATCGAGAAGTCTGGGGCCGAAAGCGGCGGCAACGTACGGGGCAGCGCTCCCACGACATCGATACCGGTGGTTTCGGTACCAAGCACGCGGTTGATGAAGAAAGCCGTTACGCTACCTACAACCATAGCGACGATGAGGTAAGGCAGCCGTGGCAGCCAACGCCTCCCGGCAATACCCGATAGCAACGTGACCAGCGCTACCGCGGTCACGTAGCCGTTAATCTGGGGAATCTGCTGTACGAAATAGTAGAGTATATTGTGCACATGGCCGCCGCGTGGAATATCAACGCCGAAGAAATTCTCGAGCTGCTTAACGGCGATCAGTATGGCCGCACCGGCGGTAAAGCCCACGATTACCGAGTGCGAGACGAAGTTCACCAACATCCCCATGCGGGCCAGGCCAAGCACCAGCTCGATAATGCCGACCATTAAGGTCAACGTCAGCGCCAACTTGACGTACTCGGCGGTGCCCGGGTCGGCTTGCGCGCTCAGCGCCGAAAACAGAACGATGGATGCCGCTGTCGTCGGGCCGGATACCAGGTGCCAGGAGGAGCCGAACAGGGCCGCAACCACTGCCGGCACCATGCCGGCATAAAGCCCGTACTGCGGCGGCATGCCCGCTATGAGGGCGAAGGCCACACCCTGGGGCAGGACAACCACCGCATTGGTAAGCCCGGCAACCAGGTCGGCCCTTAAAGTATGCCGATTGACCATGCGCCACCAGCGCAGGACCGGAAAGTACTGGCCCCAGAGCACGCTACTGTAGTGCGAAGTTCGACGCGATCTCACGAGTGAGGGTGTAATTACATAGCAGTGTGGTGCGAGCAGACAAAAAGGCGCGCAATTCTACACTGTTTTGACCGTGCCCGCATTGTTGTGCCGGTCGCGCGATGCGTTCGTTCGCGTCACTTGATTCCGATACCGTTGCCCGGTAAACAGGCTCTATGAAAAAACCGTTCTGGGGCCTGGGAGATCTGGGGCGCGTGTTGCGGGCGCTGGGGTACTCGTTCGCGGGCCTGAAAGTGGCGACGTCACGCGAGGCCGCCTTTCGTCAGGAGCTCGCGTTGTTCGTGATTCTGGCCCCACTTGGATTGTGGCTCGGCGACGGCGGCGTAGAGCGCGCGTTACTGATCGGTAGTCTCGCGCTCGTGCTCATCGTCGAGTTGCTCAACTCGGCAGTGGAGGCGCTGGTGAACCGCATCGGTTCGGAGCGCCACGAATTGTCGGCGGCCGCCAAGGACCTCGGCTCGGCGGCGGTGTTCGTGGCATTGATGCTCGTCGTTGTTGTCTGGTCCTTGGTTCTGATACCGCAGTTCTTTGTATAACGAGCGAGCGGCTAGGGTACCACCGCGATTGAGTCGCTTTGGGTTTTGCTCGCGACCAGCTACGCGCTACGAGCTACTCGTAGTTTCAGTTTTCTTCAGTTCCGCATCGAGCCCACCGAGGTGCGTGATCGGCGCCGAGCAGCTGTGGCCGCTACACACGTAAGCGCTGACCGCACCGATGGGTTCGCGCGCCGCCAGCATCCCGGGAAGCTCTCGCTCTTCGTCGGCAATGGCGACCGTGAGGCGTCGCGGCGCGTAGGCCTGATTACAGCGAGCGGTCCACGGCTGCATCGCATCGGCGTTACCGCGTAGCACGATCGTCTGGGTCGGAAACAGGTACTCTTCCACGGCCAGCAGTAACGTGCCATGGCTGGCCGGTGACTGGCCGATAGCGGAGTACAGCGCCTTCAAGGTGCGTTCGGCGGCCTGCAGATAGCGGTTCTCGCCGAGCAAGTGCCCGAGTCGCAAGAGCACATATGCGGCGATGCCGTTGCCGGACGGGACGGCGTCGTCATGGGTCGAGATCGGGCGGTAAAGCAGTTTTTCATGGTCATCGGCGGTGAAGTAGAAGCCGCCGTCGTCCTTGTTTTCGAAGTGCACCAGCACGTTTTCCGCCAGCGCCTGGACCAGCGCCAGGTCCGCGGAGCGCCAGCGTGCCTGCAGCAGCTCGAGTACGCCATCGATCAGGAACACATAATCGTCCAGATAGGCGTCAAGGTGCGCCTCCCCGTCTTTGGCGGTGGCGAGCAGCCGGCCGTTTTGCCACAGCTGCTCGCGAATAAACGCGAGCGCAGCCTCGGCCGAAGCGATAAGCTCTGCTCGCCCGAGCAGGCGCCCGGCGCGCGCCATGGCCTTGATCATCAGACCGTTCCAAGATGTCAGGATTTTCTCGTCACGCCCCGGATGTATGCGCTTCTCGCGTACAGCGAGGAGCTTGCGGTGGGCGGTATCGAGCAGTTCATGGGCTTGTTGCTGCGGTAGACCGACCTCGTTCGCCACTGCGTCGATAGTGGCACTGACATTGAAGTGCCAGTTGCCTTCGAAGTTCCCACCGCCGGTCAGCCCATAGCGTGACGCGACCACGGCCCATTCCTCGGTGCTGAGCAATTGGCGCAGCTCGTGCTCGGACCACACGTAAAACTTGCCCTCCTCCCCTTCGGAATCCGCGTCCAGCGTCGAGTAATAGCCGCCTTGCGGCGATTGCATCTCGCGCATGACCCAAGCGGCGGTCTCCAGCGCGATGTGCCTAAACAGCGGTTGCCCGGTGGCCAGCGCGGCGTCGGTGTACAGGCCCAGCAGCTGGGCGTTGTCGTACAACATCTTTTCAAAGTGCGGGATCATCCAGGCCTCGTCGACCGCGTAGCGACAGAAACCGCCGCCGAGTTGATCATAGAGCCCGCCCGCGGCCATGGCATGCAGCGTATGTGTGACCATGTGCAACGCTTGTTTGTCTTCGCTGTCGTTCAGTACGCTCTGCGCCCAGTAGCGCAGAGTGCGTTCGATCGACGGCGGATGCGGGAACTTGGGGGCCGAGCCGAAGCCTCCGTAACGTGGATCGAACTGCTGCTTGAGCTCGGCATACGCACGGTTGAGCACATCCGGGCTGATTCGGGCGTCGGCGGTTGCCTGCGGTTGGATGCGCGCAAAGATGTCGCGTAACGACGCGCTTTGTTGCGTCAGGCTATCGCGCCGTTCCCGGTAGAACTTTGCCACGCGCTGCAGTACGTCGACGAAGCCCGGCAGACCATGACGCGATTCCTTGGGGAAGTAGGTACCGCCGAAAAACGGCATATGATCGTCGGGCGTGAGAAACATAGTCAGCGGCCAACCGCCGGGACGCTGCACCAGGATCTGGTGGGCGATCTGGTAGATCTTATCGAGGTCCGGGCGCTCCTCGCGGTCCACCTTGACACTCACAAAGGAGTCATTCATTGCCTTCGCTACGGCCTCGTCCTCGAAAGACTCATGCTCCATCACGTGGCACCAGTGACACGCGGAGTAACCGATCGAGAGCAGGATCGGCTTATTCTCACGCAGTGCGTGCTCCAGCGCCTCCTTGCCCCACGGATACCAGTCGACCGGGTTATGCGCGTGCTGGAGCAGATAGGGGCTGGTCTCGGAGATGAGGCGATTTGTCTGTTGACTGTTTGACATGGCGCGCGTACGTGGATGTGACCGGACTATAGCGAATTTCCCACTACTTGTCGTACGGGCGTGGGTGCGTTTTCCGCTCAGACAGCGTGGATTTAGCGTAATCCGACGCCCATCGGGGGAGTCTAGCAGGGTGTTGAAAAACGCCCTGCTAGGCGTCGCAGGGATGCGCCGCATCATTTTTCAAACACGCAAGTGTTTGAGAAATGGAGCGACCCGCGGACATGTGCCGCGGGGAAGCGAGTTGAAAAAGGTCATGGATGGCCTTTTTCAACATCCTGCAGAACCCCCGGGGCGTCACCCTCTACCAGGCTAATGCGGGGGGTACTGCCGGCAGACCGTGATCCTGATCTGAGAGCAAAGCGGCACGTGGGGGCCACACGCAGATAATCAGGCGCACACCCGTACACCGGCCGGCGGCCAAAAAAAATGCCGCCAGGGGGAGGCGGCGCAAACACCAACATCAGAGAGGATTTCTTATTGGTTAGTCGGAGAACCCGTTAGCTAGCCATCACAGCTCTCCACCGTGGCAATAGCCGGGATGACGTCTCGTCAGGCTCATCCTCAATCACCTGCGCCACCGCTTGCCTTGCGGGGCGCGCTTTTCGCGCCGCGCACCGTGAACCATGTGGCGAGCACGCTTTCCGACGGGCAGATGTGGCCGCCACTCGAACCGATGTCGGCCTTGATGACACTGAGCGTGATCCTCATTCCACACCTCCTCGGAGCCGTCCTTTTGGCGCTGCGCTGGTGTAGTCGCGCCAGCACGCTGGCGCTAGAGTCGTTGGAATATCGTGTGCCCACATTTCTGACAGGGTTCCAGGTGAGCCGGCTTGCGCAATACCAGCTGCTCGCCGCACGAGCTGCATTTAAGTATGCCGCTGTATGTCATCTCGCCCGCGCGGTAGGTTCGATGTCCGAGCTTGCCACCGGCTTCGTGCAGCCAATCCGCGACTGCGCTCGCTGCATGGCCGAGAAAGACGCTTCCACGGTCGCGCCACACCGCGAACAGGTCAGCGCGCTTGCTTGAGAGTGAGCCCCACTTCGGGCCCATCTTGGCGGCCGCCTCCGTGAGATCTTTTTTGACGACGCCGGCAGCCTTGTTTAACGCCGTGGCGCTGTGCGACGCGGCATGCTTGAGACCTTCTACCGCCTTGTCGACCGCCTGCTTCACGGTGTCCGCATTCACGGATCCGCGTGCGCCTGCCAGTAGCTTCCGCACTTCTTGGCGCAACCGCTCGTAGGCGGTGAGCTCGTGTTTCTGCTCGTCGGGAGCGGGGAGCTTGTGCTCCGTATCCGCGGTCAATAACTGCTCGCTAGCGTGCTCGACGCTGCCTGCCTCTGGTTTCCGAGCGGGCCGCCTTTTCGCCTCCTTCGCCCGCGGCTTCTTGCTGCGAGTTTCCGTTGCCGACTGCATGCACTGCCTCTCCTGCTGACTCGTCGTGAACGCTAAATTTTTGTTTATTTTCCGACATGGAAGACTTGGCTTCATTGACCTGGGTCAAAATTCCGAGCAATCAGCGCGGCCGCCCCACCGGCGTTAGCGGGCCTATTCCTGAGCAAATACCTCGGAAATCGCCCGGAGGTCAGTACCCGGGCGATGCGCTGCCGGTGGCGTCTCCGGGCGGCGCCCCCGGGCCTGCCGGTCCGCCTTGACAACGACGGTGCCCGCTACTACCCGTTACTTACCTGTCAGTAAGATTTGCGATACCGGTAGAGTAATGGCACAAGCACGCACCGAGACGAGGAAGCTGATCCTGGACCTGGCGGAGGCGTTATTGCAGGACCGCGGCTATAGCGCCTTTAGCTATCATGACATCTCGCACCAGCTCGGCATTAGAAATGCTGCGGTGCACTACCATTTCCCGACCAAATGTGACCTGGGGATTGCAGTCGTCCAGCGGTACCGACGTCGTTTCCAGAGCTATGTCGAGGCGCTGGACCAGGGTGGCGCCGACCCCATGCTCAAACTCGAGGCTTACTTCACCATCCCCTGGGGTTACCTGCGCGACGGCAGCAAGGTGTGCCCCCTGGGCATGCTGGAGACGGAGTTCTACGCGATCCCGGAGGCGATGCGGGTTGAGACCCTTAGTTTGGACCAGGAGATTCGCCGATGGCTCGCGCAGGCGCTACGCGAAGGCCGCGACCAGGGTCTGTTCCGGTTTCGAGGATCCGCCAAGGACAAAGCCTTACTTCTGGTGGCGACGCTGCAGGGCGCTTTACAGCTTTCGCGCGCCGTCGGTCGAGACGGTTTTTCCGCGTGCGTACGACAGCTCAAATGGGATCTGGGCGTGGCCAGCGGCTAAAAAAAGGCCCGCAGCACAAACAGGCTAGGGCCGTCATTGCTGTGGGCACAACCGATTCAGGGTGTGTCGCGCACCCCCGTTGCGACGCAACAAAAAACCGATACATCCTTGTACCGAATCATGCGATCCATGTATTTCTTGAGGGCAAGCGACGTAATAGTAATATAATACTAATGTGCGCCGGATTACTAATCTCTGAGCGCCAATTATCGGTCATCAGGCGTAATAAACTACTCGCGACCACGCTGTGCCCGCCTAATACCTATCACCGCCTCACGACCAGCTAGACGAATATTTCACCGCTGAGCACGAAACGCACGGCTCCAGGGACGGAGGACGACTGCAGGGATGCAGGAGCTAGAGCAACGCAGGGAGCGGTTGCCGAGGTAGATCGCGTCGGGAACAAGCGATCGAGGGCGACTGCAGGGATGTAGGAGCTAGAGCAACGCAGGGAGCGGTTGCCGACGCAGAGAAAGGAAGATTCAAGCGGTTTTGGCCTGATCTCAAAGGGGCTGCGGTGTCAGACTTTGCACCGCGGGCCGGTTACCCCGGGCGGTGTTTAAGGAATTGTTTTCTTTGCGATCTTTGCGCTCTCTGGTGTGAGTTCATGCGACATTCGCGCTAACGACTCGATAAACTGCGAAAAATACGGCTTAACCGCAGAGCGCCGCGCGGTGCGGGATTTAGGGTAAATTCCAGTCAGTCAGTGGCTCAGCTTCAGGTTGGTGGCGCGCAAAAAAAAGTGCCGCCAGGCGGCGGCACAAACACCAACATCGGAGGTTTGGAACTCAGTGACTGAACTGCCCGTGCTGGGCTTGGTTCATCAACCTTACGAACTGCTCGCCGTCGATTCGAACCAGCTCCTCGTGATTACCGGCCTCGAAATAGATATGAGGCAAGCCCACCAAACCATCGTCCAGCACGGTCTCCATCCCGTAGGCCGGTCCCAGCGGCGGTATTGCACCCGGATCGCAGTCCTTGAAAACCGGCGCCAATCGGCTCTCGGTTGCCAGCTCGAGCTTTCGCCCGAGCTTCTTCGACAGCGTCTCGACGCCGACATGGCGATCCCCGGGCAGCACCGCCATCAGATAACCGACCCTGTCGATCAGCACGACCGCCTTGGCGAGCTGGTTCGGCGGAACATGTGCCGCCTGCGCCGTTTGCTGGCTGGACTCGCTGTGCGAGTGCGCGACCAGCGCGTACTTGACGCCGCTTTTTTCCAGAAAATCTCTCACCGTCCCGGCAATCGCCATGGCTACCTCTGGCCGGCGCCCCTCGGCCCTGATTTTTTTGAAATATTACGCCAGTCGAAACATTGCGCTCTTGATCTATGTCAATCATTTGTCGCATGCTGCCCCTGATATCATTTAAGATATTGACGGCATCGCGTCCACGAAGAAAAGGACAGCCAACGGCCACTGTGCGTCGTTGTGTTGGTTGATGGAGGAAATTCGTGAAGATCCCACTGCAAATCACTGTCCGCGACTTGCCACACTCCGAGGCGGTTGAAGCCGCCATCCGCGACAAAGCGGATAAGCTCGAGCAGTTTTACGATCGGATCATAGCCTGCCGCGTGATGGTCGAGTCACCGCACCGACATCGTCACAAGGGCAAGCTCTATCACGTGCGCATCGACCTGACCGTGCCTGGCAGCGAGATCGTCGTGAACCGCAACCCGCCGGAGCACAGCTCGCACGAGGATATCTATGTGGCAATCCGTGACGCGTTCAAGGCAGCACAACGGCGGCTGCAGGACTACGCGCGTCGCCAACGCGGAGAAACCAAGAACCACGTAACCCGCAATCTCGCCACAGTCTTTAAAGTCTTTCCGTCCGAAGGGTACGGATTCCTCAAAAACGCGGACGGACGCGAGATCTACTTCCACCGCAACAGCCTGGTGGACATGGACTTTGACCACCTGGATCCCGGCACCGAAGTGCAGTATGTGGAAGAACAGGGCCAGCAAGGCCCGCGAGCCACGACGGTCACAGCAGGAAAGCGCCACCTGGTGGAGTGACGCAACGCTGAAAAAACTGCCCGACAAGCGCCGGGCACGGCCCGATAGCGGGATCGAGCATCTATTTCCGAGACCGTCGCCAGTGGGGATGCCGGCGCCGGGGCTACGGTGTCACACTTTGCCCCGCGGGCCGGTTACCGCGGGCGGTGTTTAAGGATTCGTTTTCTTTGCGCTCTCTGGTGTGAGTTCATGCAAACTTAGCGCTGGTGCCACCGCACACGTCGGCTGCGAACGTTGCCAGTACGAAAGCAGAACGCAAGCGGGCGGCTCAGATCGGGCACTCAAGCCACGTCATCGCCGGGCTCCGTCGGGAACAGCGAGCGCAGGTACTCGCCGAAGACCCTGCATGCATCTGTCGTGGTGAAGATCCCGGCCAATCGGCCTTCCTTCACGATCAGCGCACAGCCGATGTGTCGCTTGGCCAGGTGCAGCAGCACGCTGTCCAGCCGTTCGTTGAGATCGACGATATAGGTCTCGCGGACCACAATGTCACCGACGTGTCGCTCGTCTTTCGCGCGTTTGACGTCACGGTCCGAGACCACACCAATCAGCTCATCGCCGTCTTTCACTGGGAGGTGTCGGATGCCGTGCCGCTCCATCATTTTCGTTGCCGCATGAAGGCCGGCATTGACCTCGATAAAGTAAGGAAACGCGGTCATTACGGACTTTATAAAAGGTACGTGTTTCACGGCTCGCCCCCTATCGCCGGGTCCACCCGCTTCGGGTGCCACCTGCCTACAGTATACCCCGGCTCGGCTCATCGCTCGGCCGAATAAAGCGCTCGCATTCTCGCCCGTTGGGCACGTGCGTGTGGCCGCCGTAAAATCACGGTCGCGCGTGCAGCACGAGGGGGTTACTATGGTGCTGTTTCGCGCAGCGCCGGCGCCAATTGCGATTCGCCGCAAGAATCAGGAGGACAAAGATGGCAACCGCGACCTACGCTCTACGCGATTATGTGTCTGACCTACGGGCGATCGCCGCCGAAGCACGCGATGACGAGGCAATCATCCAGCACGTGCGTCCGTTGGCCAAACGCATGGCCCTGTCCAAGGACTGGCTGAACCCCAACTACTACAAGTGTGACGAGGAGCAGGGCTTCGGCGTGCATTTGCTGCACGAAGAGCCCGATCACACGCTGGCAATCTTCGCCATCGCCTGGCTCCCGGGAAAAGGCACGCCACCCCACGACCACGGCACCTGGGCCGTGGTCGTGGGGGTCGATGGTCCGGAGAGAAACATATTCTGGAGACGCGTGGACGATGGATCACGTCCGGGGTATGCCGAGATCGAACACAACGGCGAGCGTATCTACGGTGAGGGAGACGTTGTTGCGATGTTGCCGGCGGAAATCCATACGGTGTGTAACGAATCCGACGCGGTCACGCTGTCGCTGCACACCTACGGCAAACACATCAACTTCACTGATCGCTCGCAATTCGACCCGAAAAAACACACTGAGACGCCGTTTATAGTAAAAGAAGAGTAAGACCGCCGCGCCGTGTGCGGCGATCTTGAAATCACGGCAAATACAAGCGTCGCCGCCGTCTTCACAGAAAGAAACGGGGCGCGCTCAAGCGCGCCCCTCGGACTGCACGGTAACGGCCCCGTTTCGGCCTTACCAGTGCCAGACTTGGTTGTAATTACCGACCAGCTTGGCCACATCCGCGCGGGCGATGAGCTCCAGCCCATCGACCAACTCGCTGCGTTCGAGCCCACGGTCGGCCACGTCCTCGGCCACGGCATAGACGTTCACCCCCTTATCCATAAGCTTGGCCACGTCGTCGGCCAATTGCGGGGGTTGGGTTTGTTTCTCCGCGCCGAAGGCGAGACCGGAGGCGTCCTGGTCTTTCACACCGTAGTTCACGGCATTGCTTCGCAGCAGCACGTCAAGATCGGCGCCGGCGCCCTTCAAGGCATGCGTGATCCACACGACGGTGTCGTCCTGCTCCTCGAGGGTGGCGCGGTAAGCGGTTTCGATGATGTTGAGTGCTTTCATGTTGGCGCCTCCTCACTTGGTAGCGATTACTAAGGTGTTGTCGGACTGCTCGGCCATCTTCCATAAATCCCCCGGGGTGCCCCGGCGCACGCCGTCGATCGAATCCCCGGCACCGCGCTCGTCGACACACAGACCGCAGTTGACCCAGTCGATCTTGCCGCCATTGGTCTCGGCCTCCTGCATCAATGCCGCAATCCACTTGCGCGGCAATGGGTGGTTTTCCTCCTCCAGCTCGCGCCCGTGCACGGCGTTGGGGTGCGCGGCCTGCTTGGCAAAGGGCAGGTTCACCGCGCCTTCGTAGGCAAAGACGTTGATGTCGTAGCCACGCCGCGCGGCGATGTCCATCAGCCGCAATGCCGTCGTGCTGCGCGGGTTTTCGTAGGGGGCGTCCATGATTGCAAACGTAAGCGTTTTTTTCTCGGCCATGGTGTGCTCTCCTTGGCTAGTGCCACAGGGCCTTGCGGCCCTCGGCGAGTTGATCGATCACAGTATCGAGCGGGGCCGCCGATACTCCCTCGGTCAAACGTCCGGCGCCAATGCCACGCTCGCGCAGCGAGAACTCGTCGGCCAGCACCTGCACACCGGATCGCGCCGTTTGCGCCAATCCATCCGAGCGCCCGCCAGGACGTGCTGGCAGCACACCGTTTTGCACAAGAAACAAAGTGACCTCGTTGCCTTCCTTCACAAGGTTAGCGGCGAGGTCGTAGTAGTTCGCGACGTCGTTGCTATCGAACGGGTCGCGCGACTCGATTAGCAAGTACTTTGCCATAGGTAGATCCCTCCTTGTCGGTGTAACAGCTGGTGTTGCCTGAAAAGGCTTGCCATTTCCCTGAAAGAACTCGACCGGCTTTTTTTGATACTCGTCGGCACCGCGTCAGAGAACGGCAGCTCGATTATACACACAGACGGAACACCGGACTGAGTCGTTTATCCGGATCCGCCGCGCCAGAAACAAGCACCAACATAAGTAGGGGTATTAAGCGCCGGCGGCGCAAACCGGAGCGGCTAACCCGTCGCAATCGCCTTGCGCGCCCACGCCGTCAACGCCTCGGGGTCGTCGAGGAGCTCTTCCGGGATCTCGTAATAGTTGCGCAGGGTCTGCCCTTCCCGGGGGCGAAACGGCCGCATACCGCGCACCTCGTAATCCACCCGGGTACCGTCGTCTGTCTTGAAGTAGAGCCGCCCCCGGTAGACGATACCGAAGAATCGCGCACCGCTGTACAGACCGTGGCCGCCGAACATCGGGCGGGCGCTGAGGTCATGGAGACCTTGAAGCTGGTCTAGCACAAAATCTTTGAATGAGTCCTGCGGCATCGGCTCTAGCAGGCCGTTGAAAAACTATTTTCGGCGGCCTGCTAGAGCGGTGCAAGGAAGCACCGCACATCTTTGAACTATTTTAGCGCTTGAGGAGTGGCACAGGGGCGAGCCGGAGATAAGGCGGCGATCCAGTGAATCGCCGCCCCGGCGAGCGGGCTCGCCACGGAAGGCGAGCCCTGGGCTTTCGAGCGAAGCAGGAAAGCGGGAGCGAAGAAAGTACCGTTCACGGAGCCGAGGATGCAAAGATGGAGCAGAGCAAAAACCGCGCTTTTTGCTTTGCGAGTTGAAAAAGCCAGGGAAGGACTTTTTCAACATCCTGCTAGAGACCGGATTTTCGCGCAGATCAAAAAAAAGCCCTTCCCCCTTGGCGGGGGAGGGCTAAGTAGGGGTGGAGGAGTATCTTTAAACCAAGCCTGCAGGCACCCGTTACGCCGCCAACGGTGTCTCGTCGTCACGGGCCGCGTCGTGCTGCGGCGCTCGCTCGGGCCTCGGCACGAGCGGCTTGACCGCCTGCGCGGGCGCCTGCTGGGCGCGCAGGCGCGCCTCGACCGCTTCGGGGATCTCGCCCCGCGAGATCCCCAGATCCTTGAGCTGCCAGTCGGAAAGGGCGGTCAGGACGCGGATGGTCGAGCGGCGATGGTTCCAGCGCCTGAAGCCTGCAATAAGTCGGTGAATCGATCGAGCTGTCATGTCAATAACTCCAATAAAGCTAAAATTTCTCATGTCTCCTGCAATGAACGCAGGCTCTGGCTAAGCCCAAAAACCTTCTCTTTTTCTATATATAGTGATTAAATAGCCACTTTACAAGCGATACTTTTTCAGCATATAGTTGAATTTTATTCATCGGGTTCATGCGACGCTTGCCACCGCTCAACGCAGTCCATACATTCGAAGCCGCGGCGCGCCACCTCAGCTTTCACCGCGCGGCCGAGGAGCTGCATGTGACGCCCTCGGCCGTGAGCCACCAGGTGCGCGCACTCGAAGAGTTCCTGGGAGTACGCCTGTTCAACCGGCTCGCGCGCCAGGTGGTGCTGACCACGGAGGGCCAGATTTACCTGCCGCCCGTGCGCGCGGCACTCGACCAGATCCATAGTGCTACCGAGCGCGTTGCTGCCGCCAAGGACCGCGGGCCCCTGACGATGAGCGTGTCGCCGACATTCGCCACCGGTTGGCTAGTGCCGCGATTGTCGCGATTCCAGGTGGCCCACCCCAGCATCGAGGTGCGACTCAACCTGGTGCGTTCGACCACCGAGCCCGCGGACTTCTCGCGCTCTGACGTCGACCTGGTAATCCGCTACGGCAATCAGGACAACCCCGGACTGCGCAGCATCCGCCTCATCGTGGAAGAGCTGCTACCCGTATGTAGCCCGGCGCTGCTCGACGCGCCGACGCCCTTGCGGCGACCCCAGGATCTGCGTCACGTCACGCTGTTGCATGCACTCCCGCGCGTAGACCAGTGGCGCCAATGGCTGACGGCAGCTGGGGTCGGCGGCGTGAACGCGGAGCGCGGTCCCAAGTTCCACAACACCCCCCTGACCTTAGAGGGTGCGATCGCCGGCATGGGGGTTGCGCTCGCCGACCGGAGGCTGGTGGCGCGCGAGCTCAAGAGCGGGCGGCTGGTCGCGCCTTTCGACATCACGCTGCCGAGCGAGAGCGCGTACTACCTCATCTACCCGCAAGAGCGCGAAGACAACCCGAATATCGCCGCCTTTCGCGACTGGCTGTTGGGCGAGGTCGCGAGGTCACGCGATGAGGCGGAAGCCATGCTCGAAGAGTAAAGTTTCTATCCGCTGCTGCGGCCGCCACGCAGGCAGACCAATCAGATGCCGCGGCCGTGCTGGTCGAAAAACAGCAGGTTCTGTCGATCCAGCCCCCAGCGAACGTGCTCGCCCGGCTCGAAGCGCGGGCGTCCCGGCTGCACGGACCGCAGCAGCTCGCCGCCGGGCAATCGCAATCCGTAAAGTGTCTCACGTCCCTGCGGCTCGACGAAGGCGATCGTCCCGCTAACGGGTATCGGCAGCTCGGGTTGCAACGCCTCCGGGCGTATGCCGAGAGTCAACGCACGCCCCGTCTTAGACACGGCAGCTCGTAAGCGCGCGGGTAGCTCGAGCTTGAACCCCGGGCCTTCAAACACGCCCTGGTGCACCGTGCCTACACAGAAGGCAATCGGTGGACTGCCGATAAAGCTCGCCACAAACTTGTTACGCGGTCGCGTATAGATCTCTAATGGCGTGGCGAGCTGCTCGATCCGACCCGCGTGCATCAGCGCGATGCGGTCGCACATGCTCATGGCCTCGGCCTGGTCGTGCGTGACGAGCACGGCGGTGCTACGCGTCTCCTGCTGGATACGCCGCAGCTCGTTGCGCATTTCCAGGCGCAAGCCCGCGTCCAGGTTCGCCAGCGGCTCGTCGAGCAACAGCACGGCGGGATCCCGCACCAGCGCGCGGGCCAACGCGACGCGCTGCTGCTGTCCCCCAGAGAGCTGTCCGGGGCGACGCGTGAGGAGCGAATCGATATGAAGCGTTGCTGCGATCTTCGCTACTTTGCGCTCAACCTCGGCATTGGCCTGCCTTCGGATCCGCAGCGGAAACGCGATATTCTCGGCCACGCTCAAGTGCGGATATAAAGCATAAGACTGGAAGACGACGCCGACGTTTCGTTCCTGCGGCGGCACGTGTGTCACGTCGCGACCACCGAACAGCACGCGGCCAGCGGAAATCGTATGGATTCCACAGATCATGAAGAGCGTCGTCGTCTTGCCGCAGCCGGACGGCCCCAGCAAGGCGATCATCTCGCCGTCATGCACGAGCAGATCCAGATCCCTGATGACGCGAACGCTTTCGAACGCCTTGCAGACCTTTTCCAGCCTGATCTCCATCAACCCTTCGCCGCCCCGCTGTAGATGTTCATGAGCTTGTCCTGCGTGAACAGGTAAAACAGCATCACGGGGAAGATGTAGAACAGGCCGACTGCTTTCAACAACCCGTAGTCGCTCAGATAATCGTCGGTCAACAATCCGGCCACGTAAACCGACAACAGTTGCGTCTCTGAGCTCGGCGCCAACACCAGCGGCAGGATGAACTCGCTCCATGCCGCAATGAAGGAAAAGATCGCCAGCGCTGCGATGCCCGGTTGCACCTGCGGCAGTATTAGCTTGCGCCACACCTGAAAGCGGCTCGCGCCATCCTGAATGCCGGCCATCTCTATCTCCCACGGTACCGAGTCGTAGAAGCCTTTCATGATCCAGATCCCGAATGGAATCTCCAGCGAGGCCTTGACCAGGATGACACCGGCGAGCGTGTCGTACAGTCCGAGCAGTCTGAGCGTGAGGAAGATCGCCACGATCAGGGAGATGCTCGGAAACGCATGCAGTACCAAAACACTGCCGAGCAGCTGCGCCCGCAACCGGAACTTCAGCCGTGAAAGCGCGTAACCGGCGGTGGCCGAAGTAGCGATCACCACGCTCACCGTGCTCAACGAGAACACCAGCGTGTTCAAGGTAACGCGCCAGATCGAGGGATGGCCTTCCAGGGTCTCGAACAGAAAGCGCCAGTTCTTGAACGTCAACGCCTTCGGCCAGATGCTGCCTGCCGCGCTGAGGGTCACGCTGTCCACAAACAGCCAGGCATAGAGGATAAGGATCGGCAGAGAAACAACCGCCAGCAGCACAGTCAACAGCCATGGAACTCTACGGGCGCCCATATCAGTTCTCGATCGGCGGATCGGCCACCAATTTCCTGAAGTTGAATATACGCAGGTAGAACATGGACAGAACAATGCCGAGCACCACCAGCACAACGGCCAGTGTCGCGCCGTAGCCATAACGGAAATTGCCGAAGTAGTTCGACAATGCCGAGTGGAAGGCATACAGCGCCCATACCTCTGTGGTGTAAAATCCGGGCCCACCGTCCGTGGTCAGCAAGATATACTCGAAAGACGTCAACAGGCTCATGGTCTGGTAACTGGTGATGAACAGGATCGGCCAGCGTAGTTGCGGCAGTATGATGCGAAAGACCTGTTGCATCGGGTAAGCGCCGTCGACCTGCGAGGCATACAGCAATGGCTTCGGAATCGCGTGCATGGCGCTGGAAAAGATGATCAGGCCCATGCTCGCACCCACCATACCATTGATGATTACGACGAACGTCCAGGGATACTCCAGCAAGTAGTTCTGCTGCGGGACACCGATGAACTCGAGGGTGTAACTCATAAAGCCGCTGTCATACGTAAACCATTTCCATAACAGGACATAGATCACCGAGGGGCTGATGCGCGGGATCAGCCACACGGCACGAAAGAACCTGGCTTGCCGCTGGGGCATGTAGAAGGTCATCAGCGCGAGCACCAGCGCTAACCCCACATTGAATATAAGCGTTAGGGCGACATAGAAGGCAGTGTTCACCAGGATCTTGCCGCTGAACTGGCTCGACACGAGCTCGCGGTAGTTGTCGAGCGTCCATCGCCAGCTCGTGTCGGTGGCGTCGAGGATGGTCTCGAGCTCGCGTTCACTCGGACGGATATCGAGCTCAAGCAGTGCCGCACGAAGCTCTTGTGCGCTCGCAAACTCGCGGTCGCGCACGGTGCGCCTGGCGGCACGCGCGATCGTTTTTCGCTGGGTAAAAGAGCGCGGACGGTTCTTGAGCCGCTTGAGGTCGGCGAACAGCGCTTTCTGGGAGCGGTAGGCCTTGTCTGCGAGTGCGCGCTCGATCTCGCGGACGGCGGCGGGACTGACACCGCTCGCGGCGAGGGCCCCGAGTGCGCCTGCATCAAGGACGTAGGTCTTTTCCCCGAGCCGCCGCACCAGCGTAGGGTCTAGGCTCGTTTCGCCCAGCCGTGCGAGCGCAGCAGCGCTCACCACGTAGCGGTTGCCGAGGATGCCGGTGTCCGACGCCATCGTCGTAAAGCTGAATACGAAGGTCAGCACGACCGGGATCAGGTAGAACACGACCACGCAGATACCCGCGGGGAGCATGAACCAAAACGGCAGCGCTCGGGTCAGTTTCCGCATTTTCCGATCCCCATGGGCCTCGCCCGTCGTCGGCGCAACGTACAATCGAGTGTACCAGCCCCGAAAACACCGATCATTGACACCCGACGGCGGCTGCGAGCGTCGGGAATAACAGCTGTGGCGCGCTGCGCATCCAGGTAAGATAGGGGGCACCGGCACAACCGTGCGAAACCGTGCGGTCATCGCGATGGGACGGCTGGCAGACACTCACACGTGGGCTATGCATATACGGGGTAAATTCGGGGGCGGGGCACGCCCCATACTTACGGTAGGGCTTTTCGCCATCGCCGCGTTTGCGCTTGCCGGTTGCGGTGAGGGCGCGCCCACGGCTACGCCCAGCCAACAGCCGAAAGGCACCGGGGACTCGGCATATATCGAGACCGGTGATCTGGCGCAAGTACGCCGGCGCGGCAAGCTGCGGCTGCTGATACCGCAACGACTCCAGGGCGACAACCTGCCACGCAGCGGATATCCGTTTGCCCAATCACGCGAGCTGGCCGAGGCGTTCGCCAAGGAGATGGGGCTGACACCCAGCATCGTCTATGTCGACTCCCGCGATGATCTGATTCCACGGCTACTGGAAGGCAAGGGCGATGTCATCGTGGCTAATCTCACGGCAACACCGCAACGCAAGAAGCGCGTCGCCTTCACCGCTCCGATCGTGCTCGTGAATGAGCAGGTCGTCACACGTGCCGACGATACCGATGTAAGCAAGCCGGCCGACCTCGGCGGTCGGCGCATCGCGATCCGCCGCTCGTCTTCTTTCTGGGAGACAGTGGAGGCAATGCGGCGCAAGAACCCGAAGATCGAGATCGAGACTGTCCCCGAGAATGTCGATACGGAGACTATCCTGGAACGTGTCGCGAGCGGGCAGTACGACGTTACGGTGGTCGACAGCAATCTGCTGGACGAGGTCCGGGCCTACCGCGATGATCTACGCGTGGCGTTCGACGCCGCACGCAACCGCCTGATCGCCTGGGCGGTCCGACCCGGCGCCAACGAGCTGCGTATCGCGCTCGATCGCTTCCTAAGTAAGTCCCGCGTCGCCGAGGTGTACCCATCGACCTATCAGGATGACTTGCCGGCCCTCAAGAAGAGAAAGGTACTGCGCGTGCTCACACGCAATCACCCCGCGACTTATTTCCTGTGGCGCGGCGAGCTTATGGGGTTCGAATACGAGCTGGTGCGCACGTTTGCCAAGGAGCAGGGTCTTCGCGTCGAGATGATCGTGCCGCCGACCTGGGGTGACCTGGTGACCTGGCTCGAGCAAGGTCGGGGCGACGTGATTGCCGCCTCCATGACCATCACCGATGAGCGCAAAAGCCGGGGCTTACGGTTTTCACGGCCCTACAACTATGTCAGCGAAACGGTGGTCGCGCGCAAGAACGACAAGATCGAATCGAGGGACGATCTCCAGGGACGAACGTTCGTCGTTTCCCCGACGAGCTCTTACTGGACCACACTAAAACGTCTGCAGGACTCGGGTGCCGGATTCAAGCTCCAGCCGGCGCCCGAGGACGCTCCCACAGATGAAATCATCGCGAAGGTTGCCGCCGGCGAGTACGACCTGACGGTGGCGGACAGCCACCTGCTCGACCTGGAGCTGACCTGGCGCGATGATGTCAAGGGGGCGTTCACGCTGGGTGACCCGGTGCCGCTTGGCTGGGCCGTCTATTCCGGCAAGCCGAAACTCCTGGAGGCCACCAACGCCTTTATCAAGAAGACCTACCGCGGCACGTTCTATAACATTACGTATAAGAAATACTTCAGGAACGCACGTACGATACGCAGCCGTGTCAAGGCCCGGGCGGCACAGAGTGGGAAATTGTCCCCGTATGACGAGATCGTACGTAAGTACGCGGAGCGCTACGGCTTTGACTGGCGCTTGATCACGGCGCAGATGTTTCAGGAGAGCCGCTTCGATCCAAACGCGAAGTCCTGGGTAGGCGCACGCGGGCTATTGCAGGTAATGCCACGCACGGCCCGCGAGCTCGGGCTGACAGACCTTAAGGACCCCATGACCGGCGTCCACGCCGGCATCAAGTACATGGCGTGGCTGCGCGAGCGCTTTAAGGGCGGCGTACCCGCCACCGAGGCAAGATGGTTCTCGCTCGCCGCCTACAACGCCGGATACGGCCATGTGCTGGACGCACAACGGTTGGCGAAGAGCCTCAAGCTCGACCCGGCGCGTTGGTTCGACAATGTCGAGCGGGCCATGCTGCTGCTTGCCAAACCGAAATACTACAAACGCGCGCGGTTCGGCTACGTGCGCGGCGGGCAGCCGGTGATCTACGTGCGCGAGATCCAGACGCTCTACGACGCCTACCAGCGGGTAGCGCCACTCTGACCCCCCACCCTATCCCTCTCCCACGAGGGGAGAGGGAATATCGGGTCACGGATCACGGGTCACGGATCACGGATCACGGGTCACGATTCACCGGTCACGGATCACCGACCACGGTTCACCGTATCACAACTTTATCTTTCATGGTTGCACGGATCTCGCGAACGACGGTATCGACGGCCTGCTGCGGCGTCGCCGCGCCGCTCCACGCAGCCGTCAGCCCTTTCCAGACGACCTGGTCGAATTGACCGAAATCCGGATTGTTCGGAAGCGCGAAGGCGCTTTGTAACAATTCCGTCGCCTCGGCGGTCCAACGATCGCTGGCATACGTGTCGAGCTGGGTCTGCGCGCGCGTGATGCCGAGGTGCGCCGAGGCAAGCGCGTGCAGCGTGTTCAACCGCGGTTCGGTGACGATGGTAATCAGGCGTGCGCTGAGCTCCGCCTCCTGCGCCTGCGCGCGTTTGCTTACGAGATATACCAGGGGATGCGTGAGTGTCGTGGCCCTCCCTTCGGCGCCGCCGGCGGGGATCAGCGCAAACATCACCTTGTCGAAGAAATCGGTCAGCCCCTCGCCGCGGGTATAACGCGCGTAGTGCCAGGTGCCGCCGTGCCAAAGGCCGGCCTTGCCGCTGGCGACCTCGCTGTACCACTGGTCCCAGCTCATACCCAGGTGGTTCTTTTTTGTTACGCCATACTTGAACACGGCGTCGTAAAAGAATGTGTAGTACCTGAGCAACGCAGCCCGGTCCAGCGCAAGCTTGCCACTCGCCCGATCAACGAGCTCGCCACCGTTGGCGACGTAGAATTGCCAGAAGTCGGGTCCCTTGCCCGCTCTCGGGTAGAAGCCGTAACCAGGTTTTACCAGGCCCGCATCCTGGATTTTCTTCGCGTCCTGCAACACGTTGGTTAACGTGTACTCGCCGCGCTTGATGCGCTCCGGCAGTGCCGTTATGTCGGTCTGCGAGTAACCGATCGCACGCAGGTGCGGAATCCAGCCGAACAGCGGCCGTGACTCGGCGTCTTGCGGCACCCCCCAGATCCGGCCGTTCCAGGTCATGATGGGCCACAGGTTGGGGAACACATCGTTGAAGGGATAGCTTTCGAGATCGACCAGCTCCTCGATCGGCTGGATCAGGCCTGCCTTGCCCCACACGGCGATGTCCTCGTGACCGGCGACGATGATGTGGGGACCCTTGCCCGACTCGATGGCAAGCGCGAATGCCTGTTTGAGCTTCTCCCATGAGCCACTGCCGGACCACGACTGTTGTTTGACGGTGACTTGAACGTCGCGGCCCTCGATCTTGAGCTCTTCGTTCAAAACGATCGCGGCCAGGCGAATGCCCTCGGTGCGATAGCGCTCGTTGACATCCGCATTGGCCCAGACGGTGATCTCGACCTCTGCGGCCTCGCCGCCCGGCACACCAATCGCGATCAGTAACACGCCGGCGAGAACGGCTCTTCGCCAGGATTTGTCGCTGCGCATGTGCTCCACCATGCCCTTGATATTCATTACGGATGTGCGCGCCCGCGGCGTTTGGCCCGCCCTTGACCGGCGCGTCAGACATTTCGTTGGCTCTACAGACGCCAAGATACCATAAGATGCGTGCACCACCGTCCCGCCCTGCCGCGGCAAACGCCAGGGAACGAACGATCGCGCATCACCGGTGCTACTGCTGTTGTACGAACGAATGGGCGCGCCACAGGCCGATAATCGTCTTGGCGTCACGAACCTCGCCGGCGTGGGCCCGGCTCACGGCCTCGGTGAACGGCAACCAGTGCACCTCGATTATTTCGTCTTCGGCGACCGCCGGCTCGACGGGCGCGAGCTCACGGGCGAGGTAGAGATGGATAACCTCAGTAAAGACGCCCGGGGAACTCACGATATCGCCCAGTGAATTCCAGCGGCCGGCGCGCACACCGGCTTCTTCCTGCAACTCGCGTCGTGCCGTCATCAATGGGTCTTCGGTGGAGTCGTTCTTGCCGGCCGGCAGCTCCCAGAGCCAACCGCCCGCGACATGGCGATACTGGCGCAGCAGGCACACATGACCGCGCCCATCGAGCGCCACTACCGCAGCACCACCGGGGTGACTGACGATCTCGAGCTCGGCCGATACAACCGTTCGGCAGCACCACGGTCTCGAGATACACATCGATGATCTTGCCCGTGTAAGCGGTTGTGCGCTGCGCCGTCACCGTCCCGTCCGTTCCCGTGTCAGGCCACACATGGTCACTGCGCTCGCAGCAACTCCCAGAATCCGCGAGGCCCGGAAATCCGAAACGGGACGCGATGCTCGAGCGCGAGCAATGCCCGCTCGCCCGTCACCAGCACGTCGGGTCCCGCTTCGAGCGCTGCGGCCAAGACCCAACGGTCGTCCAGGTTATCGGCCGGCCATGGCGCCGGTTGGGCGGGATCACTGATCTGCGCCTGCCCGCGCAGGAACGGCATAACCTGATCCGCGGTGGCCTGCGGTAAGCGCAGCTGCTCCACGAGCACCTGGCGCAGCTTGCGAAACACGGGGCGTCCCGATACCAGCTTGTGCTCGACCAGCACCACACGCAGCAAGTCTGCGCACAAGCCGCGCGTTGCCAGCGCGGCCACGAGCACCCGGGTATCCGGAAATACCTTCATGACAACTCGCGAAAAACGTCCTCGTCGTTGAGCCAGCCCCTGGCTTCGGCGAAGGGGGCCGTGCGCGCCCGCAGATCCTCGAAGCGCGTCAGCGTAAGCTGACGCTGCAGCGCCTCGCGAATCAGCTCGCTCTTGGGGCGCCCGCTTTGTTTGCTCAGTCGATCCAATAAACGGGCGAGGCGGTCATCGATGCGGAAGGTGATCAGTGCCATGTATTACAATATAATACATAACCCTACACCGTACAACCTCCGCTATTCTATCGCCGGCGTGCGAGCCGCAACGAGGTGTTCGCCGGCCAAAATGCGCGGCCACATCGGGGGGCTCGTTCGTTCGGTCGCTCGCTTCCCACGCGGTCTGCTGCTCCTGCGATCGTTCTCGATCCATCGCGGCGTTAAATTCCTGCAGCCGTCCGCGATCGAAGGGATTTTGCGCTCCGGGCCCTGTTTCAGGGCCCGGGCGGCGAGTCCGCCCCCCGCGCCAGCGAGGGCGCACCGGTCGAGGCAATTCTAGCGCCTGGCCGCTTAAACCCAGATGTCTTTACAGGCGCCAGCAGATCAGACGTATTACATTATAATACATCGATTGAAAGCAGCCGTTTATGCGCGTGATTACAACCGAACGGGCGCGATGCAGCCGAGTTGGCACGGGTGTTGCTACTGTCGGGTAGAGCCGGCTTCCCGGCCTGGTACGAACCGCCGGGGAACCCAGGATTGCCGACTAACGAGGACACAAGCAGAAGCGAGCGAGCATGGAGTCAAAGCGATGGTAATGCGCAAAGCATCTGGACTGACGATTCAATACTACCGCGATATGATCGTGCTGAGCGGCGCCATGGACGCGATCCAATTGGAAGCCGAAAAAATCCTTCGGCGATTCGCCTACAGCGCCCACCCTTATCAGATCAAGAGCGACGGCGCCGATCGCATCGTTCTATCGGCGACCCACTGAAACCGATCTCGACGACGATACCGGGGTGAACACGCCGTCATCGGACGGCACCCGAGCGACCGCCGCCGCTATTCCGCGCCACCCTCACTCTGCGTCCACCACGGCATTGCTCACGCCGGCAGCGCGCGAACCCCCGCCTCACGGTTCGCACAAGCTCCGCACATACCACGGCAGAGAATCACACCGGTTCCCCCTCACCATTTACCGGGGAAGGCAGGGGCGGGGCTTCTCCGATTCGCAGCAGGCAGGGGAGCAACACCAGGGTGAAGGCCGTGCTGACCGACATACCGCCGACGATCACCGCCGCCAGACCACGGTAGAGCTCGGTGCCGGCCCCGGGCACCAGCACGAGCGGCAGCACGCCGAAAATGCTGGTGAGGGTACTCATCAGGATGGGCCGCAGGCGCACGCCCACGGCCTGCTCCACCGCAGCGCGCCGCGCTAATCCTTCGCGCTCCGCCGCCCGGGTCTGATATACCAACAGGATCGCATTGTTGACCACCAGCCCAAGCAGAATGATGAAACCGATCATGGTGAGCATGTCCATCGGTTGGAACGTGATCAGGTTCACCAGGCGCAGTGCGACGACGCCGCCGACGGTGGCAAGCGGCAGCGCAAGCAGCACGAGCAGGCTGTCACGAAACGATTGGAACAACGCGCTCATCAACAAATAGAGAATCGCGATCGCCAACAAGAAGCTGCCGCCCATATCGCGAAGCGCCACCTGCAGCTTGTCGGCAGTGCCGGTATAGCGGATGGCGCCGTCCTCCGGTAACAAACGCTCGATCACCGGGGCCACCTTTTGCTGCAGCACCTGCAACGTTTCTTCGAGCGACAACCCCTCCGGCGGCGTCACCTGCAGGGTAACCGTGCGGCGGCGGTCGAGGCGGCGAATCTGGTTCGGCCCCGCCGTGCGCATGACATCCATAAGCTCGCTGACGGGCAGCACGCCGCCCCTCGGGGTGGCGAGCGGAATCGAGCCGAGCTCCTCGGGTGTAGACCACGGCTGCACACGCACAATAATGTCCAGCCGCTCCTCGCCGTCGAAGTAATCACCAACGAACAGCCCGGCCCCAAGCGCGCGCGAGACGCGCGCCATCACGCTGCGATCCCAGCCGGCCTCGGCGATGCGCCGTTCGATCGGAACCAGCCGTAATTCCGGCTCCGCCAGCTCGAGCCCGGGCAACGGGCGTACGGTCGCGCCTGGCAAGGCCTGGCGTATGGTGCCAAAGCCGACCTGCGCCGCCGCCAGCAGGGTATCCATGTTTCGTCCCTGAATATTTACATCCACGGTGCGCCCGGTGCCGAAACCCCCAAACAACGAGGCACGCTTGGCGAAGGCGAGCGTGTCGGGAAAGCCACGAATCAAACGGTTGATCAACGGCACCAGCTCCGCCGAGCGCGAGGGATCCTCGGCACGTGCCCCCATGAAGGCGCCGCGCGGAAAGGCTACGAAAAAATAGTGCTTGATCCTGGGCTCCTTCTCACCCTTGAGATACGGCTTCATGCGTTGCGCCACGACCCGGCCCATCTCTTTCTCGATGTTGTCGATGTTGATACCGGGCGGCGGCAGTATGAACGCAAACACCAGGTTCCTATTCCCCTCGGGCAGGTAGTCGGCCTTCGGGATCAGCAAACCAGTCACAATCAGCGGGACGCTAATCAGGCCGGCGATCAACGACGTGCGGCGCAGAGGCGTGTCAGTGAGCCGCATAATCAGGCTCGTGCCGTTCTTCCACCAATTTGCATGGCGATCGTGCAGACGCTGTCGCGCCAGCCATTGCCGGGCCGCGGTCGGCACGATAGTGATGGCCACGAGCAGCGAGGCGATAATGGCCGCGGTAATAGTAATGGCGAGGTCGGCGAAGAGCTGACCGGCCTCGTCTTCCAGAAAAACCACCGGCAAAAATATGGCGACGGTGGTTGCGGTCGATGCCAGCAACGCACCCCACACCTGTGCGGTGCCCATCAGTGCCGCCTTGTCGCCGGGCTCGCCACGCTCGCGCAGGCGCACGATGTTCTCCAGCACGACGATGGCGGCATCGAGCACCATACCGACCGCGAACGCCAGTCCGGCCAACGAAATTACGTTGAGCGTCTGCCCGGCCATATCGAGGACGATAAAAGCCGCCGCCAAGCATAACGGTATGGCCAGCGCGACCATAAGTGTCGCGCGGAAACGACGCAGGAACCACCACAGCACACCCACCGCCAGTAAAATACCGAGCGCCAGATTATTGCGTAGCATCGCGATGGAACGGTAGATATAAATGGTCTCGTCGTAGACCTGCTCAATCGACAGCCCTGCGCGCGCCAGCGGGCCTGCATCCAGCTCGGAGACCGCCTGCTTGAGCCCGGCCATCACGTCCAGCACATTGACGCCGCTCTCCCGATGCGCATTGACGGCAATGGCCGACGCGCCCTTGGCGATGACGAAGCTCCTACGGTCTTCCAGACGGATATCGATATCGGCGATATCCCGCAGTCGAATCGGCCGGCCATCACGCCACTCCAACACCAGCTCGCCCATGGTATCCGGGCGCAATGCGCCCGTATAACGGACGGTATAACGGCGCTTGCCGACGTCGGCCGTACCGGCGGAGACGTCATCGTTGCCGCCGGCAAGGCGCGCGGCCACTGGAAGCTGGACACCGAGACTCGCTGCCTTATAGGGATCGAACGTGATACGCACCTCGCGCGCACGACCGCCGCGCACTTCGGACAAGGCAACCCCGGGAACACGCTCGAAGCGCGTCTGCACAACTTCCTCTATGTAGTCCTTGTAGCCCTGAATATCGCGATTATTACCGGGCAATGTCTTGATAATGAACCAGGCGATCGGCCGGCTGCGCCCACCAACCGTGCTTAGCACCGGCTCGTCGGCGTCGTCCGGATAACGCGGCACGCGATTGAGTCGATTGAGCACTTCGACCAGACCCCGCTGCAGGTCGAAGCCGACGACGAACTTGATACTGACTCTGCCCTGCCCCCGGCGCGCCTCGGAAAGCATCTCGATCATGCCCGGCAGGCCTCGCAGGACCTTTTCCTGGGGCTCGACGATCTCGGCCTCGACCTCCTCCGGCGCGGCGGCACGCCAGCTGGTCGTGATAGTGACCTCAGGCGATTTGACCTCGGGCGTAAGCTGGATGGGTAGGCGGTTGAGGCTGATTACGCCGAACAGGATGACAAGCAGCACGGCCACCACGGCGCCCACGGGGTTACCCAAGGACAAACGTGTCAGAGTCACGGCTTACTTTCCGCGGTGAGCACGGTAACTTTTTGTCCCGGCCGCAGACGTTCGCCGCCGCGCACGACGACGCGATCTCCGGGCTCGATGCCGTTACGGATCTCGATAAGCGGTCCCGCCGCTATGCCGGGTTGTACGACCACCCGCTCTGCCGTATCGTCTTGCCCAATGCGGAACACGCTGGTGCCATCGCGTCTGATCACAAGGGCATCACGCGGCACCGCGACGACCTTGCGCGGTGCCGCGGTCGGTACGGCCACCCGCAAGGTCTGCCCGGCGGGCCACTGGCTGTCCGTCACCGTCAGCCGCAGCTCGTAGAGGCGCGACCGGTCGTCACCCACCGGCACGATCACCCGCACACTACCCTCGCCATTTTTCGGGCTCGCGGTCAGCTTGAGCACCGTGCCGGTCCTGATGAACGCGAGAGTTTCGGCCGGCACCCGGGTTTGCACCTCGAGTGATTGCGAATCGACCAGGCGCACAACGGCTGCCCCGGGCGCCGCCCACTCACCGACCCGCTGCAGCCTCTCGGTCACCACACCGGTGAAGGGCGCGTAGATCTGTGTGCGTGCGAGCCGTTCCTTGGCGAGTTTGACGCGGGCGCGCGCCACCGCCACCTCGCCCTTGGCCACATCCCGATTCGAGATGGCCTGGTCCAGGTTGCTGGGCGTGACAATCTTGCGCTCGACCAACGGTGCCAGCCGCTTGACCTCCTGCGTGTAGAACTTCAGGCGCGCCTGCTCACGCAGCACCGTGGCCTCGCGCTCGGCCAGGGTATCGCGTATCAATGTGTCTTCGAGCCGGGCCACCAGCTGGCCCTGTTTCACTGCCGTCCCTACCTCGGCGACCCACATCAGGCGCCCGGCAACTTCGGCCGCAATGCGCGCATCGTCGCGGCTGATCACCGTGCCGGCAAAATACGTCACCGGCGAGAGCAGGCGCTCCTCGGCCTTAGCCACGACCACGGGCACGGCCTCGGGGCTCTGGGCCGCTGCGCGACCGCTGCCGGCCAGCGCCAAGAACCCGATCACGGTGGCTAACCCTATCGAATGCAAACGCTCACAGTTCACGTAATTTTTTCCGATCCTGTGAAAAACCTGTTGCTGTAAATCTCTGAAATATCTGAACCTTGCATAATGCCGACAGTGCGGCCTTGCGCGCAAGCGGCGGCGCCCGCGAGCGACGCCAGACATCTTTTGATCAGGCCTCGTGCCGGGCGCGCAGTCCCCGATTGCACGAGACACCCAACTCGCGGGCGGTGGCTACCGGCTAGGCCTTCACCCGGTAGCGGCTGTAGCCCGTGAGAACGTCACGCGCGAGCACGAGCCGCTCAGCGCCCGGTCTCGGCGTGAAGCTGCATGATTTGCACTAACCGCATGCGATCGACCGATCCTTCGATGGCATTGGCGCCACGGTTCCAAGACGAAACGAGGACTCAAGCATGCAACCTGGCCTGCTCGTTACGCGCGCTCGTGGTTGGCCGCGCCATGGAATTGTAGCGACGCCGGCATGTCCCTTCAGTCGTCTGCAACCGGGCCCCGTGGCCTCGCTTTCGCGATCGAAGGCCGCACGCGCTTGGTGCTTGGTGCCTTGCGCGATGGCGGCAGGTCCTGCTTTGATGCAGACCAGGTCCGGACATGAAGATCGCGCTGGGGAAACGGGATCTCAACGCTTTGCTTCCGAAACGCCTTGTCGATTGCGAAATTGAGATCACTGATTACGAGCAGCCGATAGTCGATGTGCTCGATGTGGCAGCGCAGCTCGAAATCGAGCGAGCTGTCGCCGAAGCCGAGAAACAAGACCTGTGGCTCCGGCGCAGACTCGTCCTGGATAACCGACGGGTGCTCGCGGGCCACGGCGAGCAGTATGTCTCGAACCTTCTCCGTGTCGCTGCCGTAGGCGACGCCGACGCGCACCTTGACCCTGCCCAGCGGGTCGTACAGCATCCAGTTGGTGACCTGGTTCGCGATCAAATCGGAGTTTGGAACGATCACGTCGGCACGGTCAAAGGTCTGGATCTGGGTGGAGCGAATGCGGATTCGTTTTACGAATCCCTCCGTTTGGCCCACCACGATCCAGTCGCCGGTCTTGATCGGGCGCTCGAACAGCAGGATCAGGCCGGAGACGAAGTTGTTCACGACATTCTGCAGCCCGAAACCGATACCCACCGAGAGCGCCCCGGCGATAAGCGCGAGATTGGTGAACTCCACACCCGATACCGAGAGCGCCACGATAAAAGCGATCGTGATGCCGATATAGCCGCTCATCGTGACCGTGGCCTCGCGCGCGCCGCGATCCATACGCGTCTTCGGCAGCCAGCGCCGCGCCAGGCGGCTGCGCACCCAGCCGCTCAGGGCCAGCAGCACGGACAGGATGAGCGTGGCGAGCACAATGCGCGATGGATTGATTGTAAGTGAGCCGACCGTGAATCCGTTCACCGCCAATGTATACAGGAGATTCAGTTGCGCTTGCGGTAATCCCCAGATGTAAAGCAGGGCCACAACGAACCCGCCCCAAAGAAACGTGGCCATCATGAAGCGTATCCACAGCAGCCCTGTCATATGGTCACCCGGCTTTAAGGCCAGCGCCTGTCGCACACGCCGGTGCCAAACGTAACGACCCTTATCAAGACCATCGAATAGATCGCGAAACAGATGCAGCAAGAGCTGCAAGATCCCGAACGCGATAAGCGTGCCGACGACATCGCGCAACGCCCAGATAGAAAGGTTGCCGTAACCGACGAGCTCCGCGGCGATCGCGCTAACCAGTACCGATAACAAGACGATGCGCAACCACAACGTCTTCGCAAGCGCAGGGATACGGCCGAGCAAGTACAATGCGACTATGAGGCTCAGGAAGGCGAGGATGGCAAATACGGCCCGTGCGACCAGCAAGAACGGTCCGGGCAGGCTCTGGATTACGAGGGTCGCGAACACCAGATAAAGCAGAAACACGAGTAACAGGAAAACCTTCAGGCTGATCGCCAGCACCCTGCCGACGTTTTTCGGCACAGTCCAGAATACTTCGGCCGGCGCGAACGGTGCGAGGAACACGTGGATCACCACGGCCATGAGAAAGTACGGTGGCAAACCGTAGCTCACGATACCTAGAAACGGTAACGTCCGGGGCCCCCGGCTGAAATAGAAAAAGAAGGCGGCAGCCGCGAAGCTGAAAAGCAGATGCGGTGCGTAGTGGCCCACGGTCGTGATCAGTGAACGGCCGAGCTGGCCCGCAAGGCTGTCGTGCCAGCGGTAACGCCGGGCCCAGCCCATCATCTGCCTTCTGAGCAGCGCGCCCAGTGCCATCGCCACGACAAGCACAAGAACAAGGACCCCCAGTTCGGTGGATGAGGCCTGCGCCGCGACACTGCGCGTGCTTATGAAAGTCCGGACCGCCTGCGCCAGCACTCCGACGGCCAGCCGCTCGTCTACCAGAACGTCCACGACGGTCGGGCCGCGGGCGAACAAGCGCTGCGCCCGCAGCTGGTTCTGGAGCTTGGAAAGCCTGGGCAGCAGCTCGCCGCTGCGTTGAATCAGCACCTGACAGGTGGCCACGCGATTTTCCAACCGGGTCCTTTCCTTTACGAGCGCCTTGCGTTGGCGTACCACTTCCACCGGCTCGCCTTTACCCGGCACGCCCAGATTAAAGAGGTCCTCCTTGACTTTCTCGAGCGCTTTCTCAGTTTCGGGCACACATGCCGACGCAAGGCCCTTGATAGTAGTCACGGTCTTGAGCCAGGCGCTCAGTGTGCGCTTGCCTGCAGGCGCACGCGTCATCGCTCGCTCGATCTGACCCAGGTCTTTGGCCAGGTCCTTCGGGTCGGGCTGCTTGCTCTCCTCCTGCGCCCACGACCCGGTAGTGAAAACGAATGCCATGCATACGAGCAGGAACAGGCCGGGCCGGCGCCTGTGGCGCCGGCCCGGCGGCGTGGCGCGTGCGCTCGGCACCATGAGAGGTGTTATCTGGAGTTCCATTAAGCGTGGCCGGTCATCGGATTGAGGACGGCGCTAGGTTATTAGAAGCAGGTCGCAGCGACAAGCCAAAGGGTTCGGCAGTACGATTCCAGGCGACAAATGCGCCGTGCAGCGCCGGCGGCGACGGTCCCGGAAACAAGCGCGCGATTCAAGCACGGGGCCATGCTCGCAGATCATGGGGCAGCAGCGACCCACCGGTTGTACGCCCTTAATAAGGCCAAGCGGCCGTACCCACACCAGCTCGCCACGCAAGGCGAGCCCTGGGCTTTGAAGCCCGTCGTCCCTGGCGTGCAATCTGTGGCGGTGCGTTTGCTTCCGGCGAACGTCGAGCGAAGCGGGGACGGCGGGAGCGAAGAAAGGCTCCGGGCGGTACCCAAGCGACGCAAGGCGGAGCGCAGCAAGGACCTTTTCGGCGCCTTGCTGGAGAGCCTGCCCGCCGATGGAAAAACCAAACGTGTCGTGCGCTCGGTGCGCACAGCCGCCGATGCGTTGACGTTCCTGTTTACCGCCGCTTGCGTGACTCCTTATTGCACTGGTAACGTTTGCTGTTGCCTGTGATCCCGTCTCACTTGAATCTTGATTCTGCTCGTTTGCATCTGACTTTCTAATGGCTTGGTGGGGAAAACTCATCGGTGGCGCTTTCGGCTTTGCCCTGGGAGGGCCGTTGGGGGCAATACTGGGC
>FXBF010000041.1_pt1 | contig 32778 bp, 32 predicted proteins | sample 5335321 | NCBI WGS metagenome assembly FXBF01 (sample SAMEA103928391, study PRJEB20085) | sediment metagenome | isolation source: sediment
GGATAGTTTATACGGCTAGCCCCGAAAAGCTGGAGAAGGTGGCGGAGTGAAGGTAAGATCAAGCGTCAAGCGGATCTGCGAGCATTGCAAGTTGGTTCGGCGCCGCGGCGTCGTCAGGGTCATCTGCAAGCGCAACCCAAGACATAAACAGCGGCAAGGCTGAGGACTGATGGTACGTATCGCCGGCGTCGATTTGCCGAACAACAAGCGGGTCGAGGTTGCGCTGACCTATATCTATGGAATCGGTCCGGCGGCTTCGCGCAAGATTATTGAGGAGACAGGTGTGGACCCTGACGTGCGGGTTCACGCGCTCTCTGACGAGGACACAAACAGGATCCGCCGGGCGATCGAGACCAACTTCAAGGTCGAGGGCGCGCTGCGGACCGAGGTCTCGATGAACATCAAGCGGCTGATGGACATCGGGAGCTATCGGGGAATACGTCACCGCCGTGGCCTGCCGGTGCGCGGCCAGCGCACGCACACGAACGCCCGTACGCGCAAAGGGCCGCGTCGGACAGTGGTAGGCAAGAAAAAGGCACCGCGCAAATAGTCCGGGTCAGCGGTTTGGGGCCGAGGTTTCGCTGAAGCGACAGACCGGAACAGACTGGTAAGAGATGCCTCCGAAGAAGAAGAAGAAGGGTTCAGGAGCCAAGAAGAAGAAAGATGTGGGTGTCGAGGGTATTGCCTATATCAAGGCGACCTTCAACAACACGATCGTGACCATCACCGACATGGAAGGCAACACGGTGGTCTGGGGGACTCCCGGCAAGTCCGGTTTCAAGGGCTCGAAGAAGTCGACACCCTTTGCGGCGACGGTTGCGGCGGAGAACGCGGCGCGGGAAGCTCTCAGCCTGGGAATGAAGCGCGTGCACGTACGCGTTCAAGGCCCGGGCTCGGGGCGTGAATCGGCTATTCAGGCGCTACAGTCTTCGGGCTTGCAGATCCGCTCGATAAGGGACGTGACGCCGATTCCTCATAATGGGTGTCGGCCGCCTAAGAAACGACGGGTTTAGACGCGGGCCCTGTGGTACCGTTCCGACAACGATCACAGAGTCAACGATTCAGATTCAGTTCAGTCTAGTCTAGTCCAGTCCAGTCCAGTCCAGTAGAGGTACATGGCCAGGTATACAGGACCGGTTTGCAGGCTCTGCCGGCGTGAAGGGCAGAAGCTTTTCCTGAAGGGGAAGAGGTGCAGCACTGAGAAGTGTGCGATCGAGCGGCGTAATTATCCGCCGGGCCAGCACGGCATGTCGCGCATGCGGCGGCGTCGCGTTTCGGAGTACGCCGTGCAGCTTCGCGAGAAGCAGAAGGTCCGTCGCATCTATGGTCTCCACGAGGCCCAGTTCCGGAACGTCTTCAAGCAGGCGGCCCAGGAGGGGGGGATCACGGGCGACAATTTGATCGTCGCGTTAGAGACCCGCCTGGACAACATCGTTTACAGGTTGGGATTCGCGCCTTCGCGCAAAGCAGCCAGGCAATTGGTGCGGCACCGTCACATACTCGCAGATGGACGCATCGTCGATATCCCGAGCTATACGGTGAAGTCCGGCATGGAGATATCGGTCAAGCCGTCGAGCCGTGAGATGCCGGTTATCAAGGAGGCTGCGGATACACGGGCGGGCGACGGCTTGTTGAGCTGGCTCTCGGCCGACCACAAGAAACTTGTCGGCCGTATCGTGGAGAAGCCGAGCCGCGCGGATATACCGCTTGCGGTGCAGGAACAGTTGATCGTCGAGTTGTACTCAAAATAAGAAACAGTTTGAGCTCATAGATCGAGCGCATCTGCTGAAGTGGTAGCAGGCGCCGCGGCTGCTGTGGCCGCGATCAAGGGAGGCCGAGAAAGTGCAGATAGACCTACGCGGTTGGGTTCTACCCGAGCGATTCGAGATCGGCGCCTCGTCTGAGGACGGGCGCTGGGCGGAGTTTGTGATCCAGCCCCTGGAGCGAGGGTACGGCCAGACTCTCGGAAACGCGACGAGGAGAATCCTCCTCTCGTCGCTGCCAGGTTGGGCGATACGGGCGTTTCGGGCCAGCGGTGTGGTGCATGAGCATCAGACGATCAGCGGTGTCATCGAGGACGTTCACGAGATCATCCAGAGCTTCAAGAGCCTGATTCTTCGATTGGACCCTGACGAGGACGAGGGTAGGCTGGAGCTTGTGGTACATAAGCCGGGTGCGGTCACGGCCCGCCATATCACTCCGAACCCGAAGATCGAAATACTAAACCCGGATCATCATCTCTTCGCTCTCCAGGAAGAGTTGCCCGAGGACAAACCGCTGCGGATGGAGTTGTGGATCAATCGGGGTCGCGGCTTCGTGTTGGCGGACCAGCACGCAAGGCGAAAAGACGATCCGGTTGATCTTATCTTCATCGACTCTATCTATAGTCCTGTGTTACGGGCGAACTTCACCGTCGAGGAGACGCGTGTCGGGCAGCGCACCGACTTTGATCGCCTGATGTTTTCTGTGGAGACTAACGGTGCCATGCGGCCCGAAGAAGCCGTTGCCTATGCGGCCGAGTTGATGACGAAGCACCTTGAATACTTGCGCCGGCTGAGCTCGGAGAATGGAGAGCCGGCGGCACCGGAAATGCAGCTGGTGCAGGTGAGCGAGAAGGTCAAGGACCTGGTGAACCGGCCGCTGGAGGAGTTCGATATCTCGGTTCGCTCACGGCATACTCTCGAGAAGGGGAATATCCGTACGCTGGGGGACATTGCACGCCGAAGCGAGGATGAGATCCTGCAGATCGAGAACTTCGGGAGAAAGTCGCTCCAGGAAGTGGTGGACCTCCTCGCCGACCATGGCTTGCGCTTCGGCATGAAGTTCAAGGAGGGAGAAGACGGCGAGTTGTTCGTCCTGCAGGCGAGCGCAGAGGGCGAGAACGGGTCCTGAAAGCAATAGGACGGGGAACCAGGTCGTGAGGCATAGAAGGAAAGGGCGGCAGCTCAGCCGGACGGCGAGCCACAAGAAGGCGATGCTGTCGAACATGGCTACGAGCTTGTTCCGGCACGAACGCATCAAGACTACAACGGCCAAGGCGAAGGAATTGAGGCCGTTCGCAGAACGGCTGATCACGCTTGCTCGCCGGGGTGATCTTCACGCGCGCCGACAGGCCGCGCGGACGATCCACGACAAGGAAGCGTTGAAGAAGCTGTTTGACACGCTGGGCCCGCGCTACGCGGATCGGGATGGGGGTTACATGCGCATCCTTAAGCTCGGACAGCGCAAGGGTGATAGTGCCCAGATCTCTTTGGTGCAGCTGGTCGAATAAATAACCCGCTTCGTGTGAGGGTAAGCACATGGCGAATGTGCTCGGGAAGTTGACTTCCCGCACCTGGCCGTGGATGACGGCAGCCACCATCCTCGTAGCCGGGTTCATGTATTGGCTTTACGCAGAATCCTCAACGATCGAGAGATCGCTGGTTGTGGTCGACACTGTGGAGACTCTGCCCAGAATCGCAGACACGACCTTTGTTCAGGACCCCGCGCAGTTCTCACGTCAGCGCGTTCTGCTGTCCCCGCTGCTGGTCAGCGGGCAGGTGGGGCGGGCGGCTCTGACGGTTGATCTGCCGGGGATGCCGGATTATCCGCTTATTCTCGAGCGCTCGATTGTCGAATCGGCGGTAACAATCGTACGCGGCGACCTGCTGGCCGTTGCTGGTCAGGTGTACGCACTGAACGATTCGCTTCTGGATGTCTATGCTCAGCGCGGCCTCCTAGATCCTGATAGCCGGGCGAAGTTCGAGGGGCAACCAACTTTCTTCTTGGTCGACTCTCTCGATTTCATCTTCCCCGGCGAGGAGATTGAGCTGGAAGGGTCCGGGTCGTAGGGCAGGCGCGACTGCGAGCTGGTTACGAATAGAGGAGGGTAGCACGATGGCGCGGGTCTGCTATTCGTGCGGGAAAGGTCCCGCAGTGGGGAATAACGTCAGCCACGCAAACAACAAGACCAAGCGGCGCTGGCTGCCGAATCTGCAGGCCGTGCGCATCGTCGAGAATGGCGGCGTGAAGCGGGTTCGTGTGTGCAGTCGTTGTATCAAGGCGGGGAGGGTTCAGAAAGCCCCCTAGACGCCTTGGCCCGAGTGGCCTGCTGCGGTGCTCCCCCCGGGTTCATCAGCAAGATTCGAAGTCAAGAACATCGACGGCCGGCGTGGCTCTCTGGTCACGTCGGCCGATCGCTTGGTACCCACCATCTGGCCGTGGACGACTGCCTGAACCGAGCTGCGCTGTTTGGGATCCGAGCTGGCGCACCGCGGCCGGAGGCCTGACGCAAACCTTTGCCCTAGACGTTAACTCTTGTGACGTTGGTGCGCGTCTTGGCAGCTACGAAGCCTGGCGGCGCCTCTAGAGGCAGAGCCTGCACCTTTGCATAGACTTCCTCTTTCCCCCACTCGGTATCCACCAGGTGCGCCGGAAATTCCTCTGTGAAGGAAAGCTCGGTCTCCTCCTTGGAGGGGATGAAATAGTGGCGCTTGATGTGAGCGTCGGCCTGCCCGAAGGCTTCTGATTTGGGTACGGGAGATAGCTTGTCGTCCGAGACCGGGTCCTCCTCCATGAACTCGATCTGGAACAGCCAGCGGTGGCCCACCTCCTTGGGCTCGAAGCGGAGCTTCGCGTCGAGCTTGAAGACCACGAAGTTACCGGTCAGTTCATGGTCAAGGTTCGCGCTCATAAAGCTAGCCATACGTAACTCCTTTCCGTGCTCTCGCGAGCGCCAGCAGAATTCACCACACAGCGCAACCGGGTCGATGCTTGGAGAAGTGAATATGCGCTTGTCGCGGTGCGCCGGCAATAACGCCGGTGCCGATCAGCCGGGACCGGGCGGGCGGCAGGCGTGGCCGGGGTGGCGCCCCGGTTTGGTTGATTGATGAGCTATGTCGTTCTACCGCTGTAGATTGCGGGTCCACTTGGTTGCTGTAGTACGCGGCCCATCCCATATTGCCAGGCTGGATCGGCCCCGGAACGGGGGCGTTCGGGGCGCTGCAGCCGCCGCTGCGGACGCATAGGAACGGGTGATTACGAGGAACGTGGCTTGGTTGTTGCTCAGGGAAACGGGAACGACATGTCGGAGGACGGGGTGGGGAGCACGGATCAGCCTCTGCTGGGCCGGCGCATAGCGGTTACGCGTCCGCCGGCCCAGGCTCAGCGGCTGATCGACGGTCTGCGCCGCTTGGGAGCCGAGCCGCTGAATTGTCCGACTATTCGCATCGCAGAAGCGGCTGACGCGTCACCTCTACGGAGAGCGGTGGAGAATCTCGATCGCTACGACTGGATCGTCTTCACCAGCGCGAACGGGGTCGCACGATTCTGGCGCGTCCTCGAGAGCGTGAGAAGCGGGCTGGGGTTGCCGGAGGGTGCGAAGGTAGCGGTGATCGGCCCTGCAACGGCGGAAGCGCTTGTCGGAGTGGGCGTCCGCCCGGAGCTGGTGCCTGAGGAGTACGTTGCGGAAGCTGTTGCTGAGGCTCTGACGGACCTGGGAGACCTTGCCGGTCGACGCGTCCTGCTCCCGAGGGCTGCGGGTGCCCGCAAGGTGTTGCCGGACCGCCTGGCGGCGGCGGGCGCCGTGGTGGACGAAGTGGTTGCGTACGAATCCGTCCCTGACGCCGAGGGGATAACTGCGCTTCGATCCGCCATCGAGCGAGGGGAAGTTGATATGATCACTTTCACCGCTGCCTCTACCGTTCGCCACTTCGTCGATGCTGCCAGTGCCGACCTGGGCGCGGCTCGTGTGGCGGTGATCGGCCCGATCACGGCCGATGCGGCACGGGCGGCGGGTATCCATGTCGATGTGGAAGCTCGCGAGTATACGGTGGAAGGGTTGCTGCGGGCGATCTGCGAGTACTTCACGTTGTCGAAGGAGCAGGGATGATGACAGGGTTCCCGGCCTACAGGCCCCGGCGATTGCGCCGGACGGAGCGACTACGGGCGATGGTCCGAGAGACGTCGGTCGAGCCTGGGGATCTCATCGCGCCGTTGTTCGTCACCTACCGGACCGGCCGGTATCCCGTAGAGGCGATGCCGGGCGTCGAGCAGCTGTCGGTGCAGGCGGCGGCGGAGGAAGCGGCGCGGCTCGAGTCGCTGGGAGTCGGCGCCGTCCTTCTATTCGGCATACCCGAGTCAAAGGATGCGCGCGGCAGCGGCGCGTACGCAACGGACGGGATCGTGCAGCAAGCGGTGCGGGCCATTAAGGAACAGGCCGAGCAACTGGTCGTAATCACGGACGTGTGCCTCTGCGAGTACACGGATCATGGGCACTGCGGGTTGCTGACGCCGGAAGGAGAGGTCGACAACGATCCGACCGTCGAACTGCTGTCGCGCAGTGCCATGTCACATGCGGAGGCGGGAGCTGACATGGTGGCTCCCAGCGACATGATGGACGGCCGCGTGGCAGCCATCCGCCAGGCACTGGATGACACCGGCTTCTCGAACATCCCCATCATGTCCTATGCGGCGAAGTACGCTTCGGCTTTCTACGGTCCGTTTCGGGAGGCGGCGGGTTCAGCGCCGCAGTTCGGCGATCGGAAGGCTTACCAGATGGATCCGGCGAACGCCGAAGAAGGACTTCGCGAGGCGTGGATGGATATCGAGGAGGGTGCCGACATCATTATGGTTAAACCTGCAGTTCCTTGTCTCGACGTGATCAGCCGTGTGAAGCGTGACACCGGCTACCCTGTGGCGGCGTACCACGTCTCTGGCGAGTACAGCATGTTGAAGGCGGCCGCGGAACGCGGTTGGATCGATGAGGAGCGGGTATTGCTCGAGACGATGCTTGCGATCCGTAGGGCCGGAGCAGACCTGATCATTACGTACTCCGCGGCGCAGGTGGCCGCGATACTTGGAGGGTAGGCGGTGATTGACCAGGCAGAATCACTGATCAGGCGCATAGAGGCTCGGGAAGCTTGTGTCGGAATTGTGGGTCTTGGTTACGTTGGCCTTCCACTCGCTGTGGAATTCGCCGAGTCCGGTCTTTCTGTCCTCGGCTTTGAGGTTTCGGCGGACAAGGCCGAGGCGGTTAACCGTGGCGATTCCTATGTCGGGGATGTCCCGAGTGAGCGATTGGCGGGGGTGGTACAGTCAGGATGCCTGAGTGCCACGCTGGACTACGACCGGCTTGGCGAGCCCGATGCGATTTGCATCTGCGTGCCGACACCGCTGAATAAAACGGGTGATCCGGACGTTTCTTTCATCATCTCGGTAACGGAGTCTCTCGGCCGCACTATCAGGAAAAGCCAGCTCGTGGTGCTGGAATCCACGACGTACCCAGGGACGACTCGAGACCTGTTGTTGCCGGCGCTTGCCGACAAAGGGCGCCTGAAGGTCGGGGAGGACTTCTTTCTGGCCTTCAGTCCGGAACGGGTGGATCCAAGCAACCCGGTTTGGGATATCAGTAATACTCCCAAGGTGGTCGGAGGAATCACGCCGGCTTGCCGCGAGGTGGCTCGCGCACTGTACGCCACGATTGTGGAGCGCGTGGTCGTCGTGTCGAGCACGGAGGCGGCGGAGCTCGCGAAGCTGCTGGAGAACACGTTCCGCTCGGTCAATATCGCGCTCGCCAATGAGATGGCCGTGGCGTGCGACAAGCTCGGGGTCGACGTCTGGGAAGTGATCGAGGCGGCCGCGACCAAACCGTTCGGGTTCATGAAGTTCACGCCGGGCCCGGGCCTCGGTGGCCACTGCATTCCGGTGGATCCGCACTATCTGTCCTGGAAGATGAGGACGCTGGATTACAAGACGCGTCTGGTAGAGTTGGCGAGCGAGATAAACGCGGAGATGCCGCGGTACATGGCCGAGAAAGCCGCCGGGCTGCTGAACGAGCTGGGGAAGCCGGTGAAGGGCTCCAGGGTCCTCGTACTGGGCGTGGCCTACAAACGTGACACGGAAGATACTCGAGAGTCACCGGCGCTCGACATAATCCAGCTGCTGAAAGAGAAGGGAGCGGAAGTGAGCTACCACGATCCTCTGGTGGCATCGCTTCGTCATGAAGGCCAGGCACTGGAGTCCGTTCCGCTGGAGGCCGCGTTGCTGGCTCGCACCGATGTCATCGTGATCGTGACAGATCATAGCGACATCGACTTTGACCTGATTCGCGAGTCCGGGCGTCCCGTGCTTGACACGCGAAATGTGCTGGGAAGCGCCGCGGGAATGGCGACATCCGCGGCGGGCGATCGAGGATAGACGTGGCGAAGCGCGCACTGATAACAGGTATCACGGGCCAGGACGGGTCCTACATGGCCGATTTTCTCCTCGAGGAGGGGTATGAGGTGTTTGGGCTGGTGCGTCGGTCGTCCACGCTCAATTTCGAGCGAATACGTCATATCCAGGAGAAGATCACGATCCTTTCGGGTGATCTGCTGGACCAGAACTCGCTGCTGACCGCGATAGCCGAGAGCGAGCCTGACGAGATCTACAACCTGGCGGCCCAGTCGTTCGTGCCGGACTCGTGGAGGCAACCCGTATTGACAGGTGAGGCGACGGCGCTGGGTGTCATGCGCATGTTGGAAGCGGTTCGTCGGGCGAGGCCGGAGACCCGGTTCTATCAGGCCTCGAGTTCTGAGATGTTCGGGAAAGTCCGCGAGACGCCGCAATCCGAGAGCACTCCTTTTTATCCTAGGTCGCCGTATGGTGTGGCGAAGGTCTACGGCCATTGGATAACGGTTAACTACCGGGAGAGTTACGACCTATTCGCGGTCAGCGGCATCCTCTTCAATCATGAGTCGCCGCGCCGTGGACTCGAGTTTGTGACTCGCAAGGTCACCTATGGCGCAGCTCGGATCAAGCTGGGACTGGCTCAAGAACTGCGCCTGGGCAATCTGGACGCGCAGAGAGACTGGGGGTACGCCGGGGACTACGTCCGTGCGATGTGGCTGATGCTGCAACAAGAGCAGCCCGGCGATTACGTGATTGGCACCGGAGTCCAGTATAGCGTTCGAGATCTGGTGCAACTTGCCTTTGACCACCTCGACTTGGATTGGCGCGAGTATGTAGTTCAGGATGATCGGTTCTTCCGCCCCGCTGAGGTGGACACCCTCGTGGCCGACCCATCCAGGGCTAGAGAGGCGCTGGGTTGGGAACCCTCAGTCGATTTCGCAGGCCTGGTTCGCATGATGGCGGATGCGGATCTCGAGTTGCTCGGCTCACGACAGGAATCTGGCCGTCCATGACTCGTAGCCTGGTCACTGGTGCTGACGGGTTTGTTGGGCAGCATCTGGTGGCGGAGTTGCTGCGCAGAGGCGAAGAAGTTGTTGGAGCAGTGTTGGCGATCCCCCCGTGGCTCACGACGCTGACGGAAGGGGAAGCGAGTCGCGTCCAGTGGGCGGACGTCGATATGCGCGGGCAGGAATCGGTTACCCGGCTGGTTAGGGCCAATCATGTCGATCGCATATTCCACCTCGCTGCACTCGCCTCCGCGGGGAAATCCATGCGTGACCCGGTGTCTCCGTTCGAGGTCAACGCGGTCGGCACGCTCCTGCTGTTGGAGGAGCTCCGGAGAATGCGCCTCGAGGTGGACTACGACCCTGTGCTGCTTATCTCCGGATCCGCGGAAGTTTACGGGTCGGCCTCGGCCCGATTTCAGCCGCTGACCGAGGGGTGCCCTCTCGAGCCGCTGAATCCGTACGCGGTCTCGAAGGCGGCTCAGGAGATCCTCGGCCAGCAGTACCACCGGGCGGAGGGGCTGTCAGTGGTGTTGACTCGCAGCTTCAACCACACAGGCCCCGGCCAACACCCCACCTTCGTCGCCCCGCAGCTTGCGCATAGTGTCCACCGGATACGGCAGGAGGGCGGCGTGGGGACCGTGAAGATCGGCAACGCCGACGTGCGCCGTGACTTCACCGACGTGCGGGATGTGGTGCGGGCATACATCGCGCTCACTGAGCATGGTGCTCCGGGAGAAGTGTACAATGTCTGCTCCGGGCGCTCCTATGCTGTCGGCGAATTACTCGACATGCTCGTGGATCTGGCGGGTGTGGAAGTCGAGGTTGAGTTGGATCCAGCGCGCGCGCGGCGCGTGGACGTTCCGGAGATGGTTGGGAGCTATGCTCGCCTGGCGGAGGCGACGGGGTGGGAGCCCGAGGTCGACATTGGTCAGTCCCTTGCCGACCTCCTGGCCTCGCTGGAGTCTCGGTGAGACGGAAGTCGTGTGGCAGGGGCGTTGCGGCTGCGAGCGTGGCTCGGATATAATCGGATGCAAGGAGATTCTATGCGCGTTGGAGTCGTAGGTACCGGATATGTGGGTCTTGTGGCAGGGGCTTGTCTGGCTGAGACCGGTAACGACGTTATCTGCGGAGACGTCGACAGGGAAAAGGTCGAGGTGCTCAATCAGGGCAAGATCCCCATATACGAGCCGGGGCTGGAGACGCTGGTTGAGCGAAACGTTGCCGCCGGACGCTTGCAGTTCACCGTAGACATCCCCCAGCTCATCCGGGACTCCGAGGTGATCTGCATCGCTGTAGGGACACCGCCCGACGAGGACGGCTCGGCGGATCTGCGACACGTACTCGACGTGGCCAAGGTAATCGGCGAGAACATGAACGGGGAGAAGGTCGTCATAACGAAGAGCACGGTGCCGGTAGGCACTGCCCCCCTCGTTCGCGAGACGATCGAGGGCCTTACGGACCACCCTGTGCACGTGTGCTCCAACCCCGAGTTCCTCAAGGAAGGTGCGGCGGTAGATGATTTCATGCGCCCCGATCGCGTGGTTGTGGGTGTCGATTCTGAGGAAGCCCGTAGCGTGTTGGCGGAACTGTACGAGCCGTTCGTTCGGACAGGCAATCCGATAATCTTCATGGACGTGACGTCTGCGGAACTAACCAAATACGTGGCTAACGCCATGCTGGCGACCCGGATCAGCCTCATGAATGAAGTGGCCCGGATGTGCGAGCTGACGGGCGCCGACGTTTCTGCGGTGCGCGGCGGGGTGGGTTCCGATCACCGTATCGGCCCGAGGTTTCTGTTTCCAGGGCCGGGCTACGGGGGATCCTGTTTCCCCAAGGACGTGAAGGCATTGATCCGGACCGCAGAGGATCACGGCTACGACTTCCAGGTACTTCGCGCTGTGGAAGCGGTAAACGAGGTGCAGAAGCGCTTGTTCCTGCAGAAGGTGGAAACCCACTTCGGTGCGGATCTCAGTGATCGGGTCATTGCCGTTTGGGGGCTGGCTTTCAAACCCGGGACGGACGACATGAGGGAATCACCTTCGATTGTGCTCATCGAGGGACTGCTCGATCGTGGCGCGGGGGTTCGGGGGCACGACCCGGCGGCGAAGGGATCGGCCCGTAGAGTCTTTGGTGACCGGATCGCGTACTGCGAGCGGGAGTACGATGCGTTGGACGGTGCGGATGCGCTCGTGGTGATGACAGACTGGCTGGAGTATCGCAGACCGAACTTCCATCGCATAAAGGAACTGATGAAGACGCCGGTGGTGTTTGACGCGCGCAACCTTTATCAGACGGACAGGATGCGGCAGATGCAGTTCACCTACTATCCGCTTGGACGTGAGGCTGTGCTGTGAGAATACTCGTCACCGGCGTGGCTGGATTCCTCGGCTCGCACCTGGCCGATCGGCTGTTGGCTGAGGGCCACGATGTGGTCGGCCTGGACAACTTCATCACGGGATCGCGCGACAATATCGATCACCTTTTCGGGCACGAACATTTCAAGTTCTACCGCCACGATGTGACCGAGTTCATCCACTTGGGTGGCGATCTCGACGGCGTGCTGCACTTCGCGTCGCCCGCTAGCCCGATTGACTATCTGCAGTTGCCGATTCAAACCCTCAAAGTCGGCTCGCTGGGTACCCACAAGGCATTGGGATTGGCGAAGGAGAAGGGTGCACGCTTTCTGCTCGCCTCGACCTCAGAGGTTTACGGCGATCCGGCGGTGCATCCGCAGCCGGAGTCATACTGGGGCCACGTCAATCCGGTCGGGCCGAGGGGCGTTTACGACGAAGCGAAAAGGTTTGCGGAGGCCTTGACCATGGCTTACCATCGGTACCACGGTGTCGACACGCGGATCGTTCGGATCTTCAATACGTACGGAGCGCGGATGCGACAGCGCGATGGTCGGGTTGTGTCCAACTTCTGCGTCCAGGCGCTTCTGGGGAGGCCTCTCACCATCTACGGCGACGGCTTGCAGACACGATCGTTTTGCTATGTGCACGACCTGGTCGATGGCATTTATCGACTGTTCAGCAGCGATTATGTAGAGCCGGTCAATATCGGCAATCCAACTGAGCTCACCGTGAGCGAGCTCGCCGATCTCGTGGTGGAACTGACCGGCGACTCTGCCGGGATAGAGTACCGGCCGTTGCCCGAAGATGACCCGAAAGTCCGCCAGCCGGACATCTCACTGGCGCGTGAGTTGCTCGGTTGGGAACCGAAGATTCCGGTCCGTGAAGGCCTGAAGAAAACGCTGGAGTATTTTGCCAACCTTCTGGACAGGCCCTCCTCCGAAAGCGACGGATAGATAGCCCGGTGAAGCTCTCCGTACTCATCGCCGTATACAACGAGCGCGACACGGTAGAGGAGATCGTGCGTCGCGTCAGAGCGGTGCCTATCGAAATAGAGATTGTGGTTGTGGATGACGGCTCTGTAGACGGCACTCGCGATGTGGTTCAGCGTCTTCTGGACGAAGGCCAGGTGGACAAGCTCGTCCTGCAGCCGGAGAATCGTGGCAAGGGTGCCGCGATCCGGGCCGCTGTGAGCAAGGCCAGCGGGGACGCCGCCATCATCCAGGACGCCGACCTGGAATACGATCCCACAGAGTACGTCAGGCTGCTGGCGCCCATCTCGCAGGGGAAAGCCGACGCAGTGTACGGATCCCGCTTCGCGGGCGAAGGTCCGCACCGGGTGCTGTATTTCTGGCACTACGTGGGCAACAGGTTGCTGACGCTGATGTCCAACATGGTGACCAATCTGAACCTCACCGATATGGAGACCTGCTACAAGATGTTTCGGCGGCCCGTGTTGGAGACGATAGAGATCGAGGAGAACCGGTTCGGCATAGAGCCCGAAATCACGGCCAAGCTGGCGCAGGGCGGCTGGCGCATCTTCGAGGTGGGGATCTCGTACAGCGGCCGGACCTATGCCGAAGGGAAGAAGATCAACTGGAGGGACGGGGTGTCCGCCTTCCGCTGCATCCTGAAGTACGGACTCTGGCGGCGAGTTTTCGGGCGTAGGCGCCGGGCCCGTTCGCTTGCCGAGGGCGCTGAGAGCGCCTAGTTTTCGGCCCGATGAATACCGACCAGCTCATTGCGAGGGGAAAAGAGTGCCTGGCGCAGAACGATTACGTCGGCGCCATCTCGGCTCTCAGGGAGGCGTCCGAGCGGGAGCCGGGGTACGCAGATGTCCGGGGCATGCTGGGTCTGGCGTTGGGACTGGCGGGCCAACCGGAAGCGGCCCTGGAGGAGTTCGATCGAGCGCTGGCCCTCAATCCTTCGTATGTTGAAGCCCACCTCAATCGGGCGATCACGCTGAATGACCTGGGTCGCTATGAAGAGGCGCGCGAAGCCTTTCGGCTCGCGTGGGACTCGGATCACTCCGCCGGCCGACCGTTTTCCCGCTCGGTGTCCGCGCGCCTCTCTAACATGCATATGGAGCTTGGTGATCTGTACGCGGACCTCGGCTCCTATGCGGAAGCTGTCGGTCAGTACCGTAAGGCCACCGATCTCAGGCCCGACTTTCTGGACATCCGGAATAAGCTGGCCCGATCCCTTATGGAGCATGGGGAGTTCGATGGGGCGATAGGCGAGCTGAGCGGCGTTTTGGCCGAGAACCCCAATTATGTGGAAGCGAGAGTATCCCTCGGCTTGGTGTACTACCGCGCCGGCGATTATGACTCGGCGAGCGCGGAATGGAGAACCTGCCTGCAGCAGGCCCCGGATCACCCCAAGGCCCGAGCGTTCCTCAATATGCCTCGCACTAAGGCTGCCGGCGCGGAGGGGAGCGGCTGAGAAGTCCTGGCCATTTCATCGCAGTTGCCTTCCTGAGTGGATTCCTGAGTGCGGGATGCCGGGCAGACGTGCGCGATCACCTCGCTTGGGGCGACCGCTTGCTGGGCGTCGGGCGTGCCGAGGCGGCGATAGCCGAGTATCAGGTGGCGCTGCGAACGCGTGGCGAGGAACCGGAGGTCCTGCTGCGGCTGGCTCACGGATACGCGCACCTCGACAGACTGGACGAGGCGAGCGACTACTACGCCAGGCTGCTCGCTGTCGATTCGACATACGCCGATCAGGCGCTGGCCGACTTCTACGCGATGGCGAAGAGGGCCTTGGAAGGCAACGATCGGGCACGGCTCGCGCGTGCGTTGGAGCAGCTGGAGGCCATCCGGCCGGGTGCTGTCCCGCTTGAGTTTGCGCTTCCTTTTGCACGCTATTACTACGGACTCGGCGAGTTCGCCAACGCTCTGCCGCTGTATTTGTCTGTACTGGCGATGGAGCCGGACAGCGTCGAGCCTGGAGTGCGGTACGAAGTGGCGAGTGTGTACTACGAGTTGGGCGAGTGCAAACAGGCTCTCATACACTACCGGGCTTTTCTGGGGCAAAGGGGTGGAGGGGAACTGAGGCGCGATACCCGCTGGCACGCTGGCCAATGCGCTTACCAGTTGGCACAGAAGGACAAAGAGGCAGGGCGGCCCGAGGACGCGCTGCGGGGGTATGAGATGGTGATCGAGTTTGGATCGCCTCAAACACTGCTCGACGATGCCTGGTTTGAGCGCGGGGAGCTTCTCTTCTCGCTCGGGGAGTTCGACGAGGCGGTGGCTTCGTACCAGAAAGTGCTGGATCTGAACCCGATGAGGACGGGACGCAGGGTTCGGCTGGCGGAAGACCGGATCCGTAGCATTCGCTATCGGAACACGAACGAGGGGGAGCAGCAGTGAGCGGTGCCGCTCGCAGGCTTGGTGTTTTAGCCTTGCCGCTGGCTCTGGTGGCCTGTCCGAAAGAGCTGCCGCAGGATGCTCCTCCTGATGAGCTTTACCGCATCGGCGTTGAGAAGTACGAGAAACGCGATTGGACCCGCGCCATCGAGGCGCTTCAGCGCTTTCTCTATCAAGATCCCGGGCACCAGAAGGCGGACAGCGCCCAATACCTCATCGGAGAGTCGTACTTGCAGCAGAAGCAGTACCTGACGGCGGCAGCCGAGTTCCTGAGGCTGGCGCAGAACAGGCCGGCGGGCCCCCTGGCTGATGATGCTCGCTACGGCGCTTGCAAGTCGTACGCCAGGCTCTCGCCTCGGCCGGAGCTCGATCAGGAGTACACCGAGGAGGCGAACGAGCAGTGCCGCGCGGTCATCCTGCTGTACCCCGGGAGCCCGTACGCGCAGGAAGCGGCCAATCGGACGAGGGAACTCACCGATAAGCTCGCGCGTAAGTACTATCTCAACGCTGTTTATTACTACAAGCGGCGAGCCTACGACTCGGCGATCGTCTACCTGGAGTACCTGCTCAAGACGTACCGGGGGGCTTCGGTCGAGCCTGAGGCGCTGTATACGCTGTGGGACACGTACAGGAAGCTCGGTTATATGGAAGAAGCCCGGCAGACCCAAGATCGCTTGCTGAACGAATACTCGGGCACTCCGCAAGCGGAGGAGGTCCGTGAGCGCCTGTCCGAGGAGGAAGCTCAATAGGCTCGGCAAGGCGGAGTCGGGGCCGGTAACGTTGGCGGTGGGATGAGGCTTGGTATCTTTGGGGGGACGTTCGATCCGCCGCACGTAGGCCACCTGATCGTGGCGGATGACGTGGCAGCCGCTCTTCATCTGGACCGGGTCCTGTTCGTGCCTACAGGCACTCACCCCTTCAAGGGGGCGCGTGTCGAGGCGCCTGCCGAGTTTCGCCTGCAGATGATCAGGGCGGCTATCGCGGATTCCGAGCGGTTTGGCGTGGACGAGCGGGAGGTGCATCGGTCGGGGCCTTCGTATACCATAGACACGATCCTGGAGTTGCAGTCTGAGAACCGGGGTGTGGAGCTATTCCTGCTGGTTGGCGCCGATATCTTGGGCGAGATTCAACTTTGGCACCGAATCGAGGAGATAGCGGATCACGCACAGATCGTGGTCATGTCGCGGGCCGAGGCCAACGTGGTGAGCAGCTCAGTGAAGCTCGACCTGCTGAGGGTCGCGGTGACGCATGTGGCGATGTCCTCCAGCGGGATACGGGAGCGGGTCAGGTCGGGCCGGCCATTTCGTTACCTGGTGCCTGATCCAGTGTATCAGATAATTTCGAGGCACTCTTTGTATAGAGACTGACGGCGAAGCCTGTGAGCAGATAGCAAATGAATAAGCAGCTAGTCACCAATGTCCTTGGAACCAAGTTCGAGCGGGACGTTCGCAAGATCCAGCCGATCGTCGACGAAGTGCTTCGTCACGAGGAAGTCCTGAAGGATTTCACTGAAGAGCAGCTGAAGGCTCAGATTGAGAAGTTCCGAACGATCATCCGTGAGAGAACGGAAGCTCTGGAGCGTGAGATATCGGATCTGAAGGAGACCAAGAAGCGCACCGAGGATTCTTCCGAGCGCCAGGGTATGGCACTGCGCATTGGACAGCTGGAAGAGGAGCTGCAGGAAACCACTCAGACGCTTCTCGACGAGTTGCTTCCCGAAGCCTACGCCACTGTGCGTGAGGCTTGCCGCCGATTGATGGGGCAAGAGATCGTCGTGCGCGGCCACGAAATGAAATGGGACATGGTGCCGTACGATGTACAGTTGATCGGCGGCATCGTACTCCATCAAGGGAAGATCGCTGAGATGGCGACGGGCGAAGGGAAGACACTCGTCGCAGTGTTGCCTCTCTACCTGAATGCGCTTCCCGGTCGAGGCGCGCATCTAGTGACGGTCAACGACTATCTCGCCGGGCGCGATGCGGAGTGGATGGGAACCGTCTTCAAGTATCTGGGCCTGACCGTCGGCTGCATCGATCAGACGGAGCCCGGCACGGCTGAGCGGCGAGCTGCCTACGAGTGCGATATCGTCTACGGAACGAACAACGAATTCGGCTTCGACTACCTGCGCGACAACATGGTCCATCGCCTTGAGGACCGTGTGCAACGAGCGCACAACTTCGCGATCATCGATGAAGTCGATTCCGTGCTGGTGGACGAGGCGCGAACCCCGCTCATCATCAGCGGCCCGGTCGGCCGGGAGGACAACAAGCGATACGCCGAGTTCAGCGCCCAGGTTGCGAACCTCGCACGCAAGCAGGCGCGGATCGTGAACGGATTCCTGGCGGAGGCGGAAGTGCTGCTGGAACCCGCGGCAGCCGGGGACGGTGGTGCCGAGGCCGAGTACCAGATCGGCAAGAAGGTGCTGCTCGCACACCGCGGCATGCCGAAGAACAAGAAACTGGCCAAGCTGCTGCAGGAGCCAGGGGTTCGTAAACTCATGCAGCGGGTAGAGGCCGACTACATGCGTGAGAAGCGCCTGCACGAGTTGGAAGAGGTGATCCTTTACTCGATGGACGAGAAGGGTCATCAGGTCCATCTCACCGATCAGGGTCTCGATACTCTGTCTCCGGTGGATCACGAGGCTTTTGTGATCCCCGATCTCTCCGAGGTGTTCCACGAGATCGAGAAGGATGAGTCTGTGTCGCCGGACGAAAAGCGACAGGAAATCAGCCGGTGCGAGAGGGAGTACGCTGCGAAGTCTGAGAAGATGCACATCATCCACCAGCTTCTCAAGGCCTATACCCTCTTCGAGCGCGACGCGGACTACGTCGTTGAGAACGGCAACGTGATCATCGTGGACGAGTTCACGGGCCGGAAGATGACCGGGCGGCGTTGGAGTGACGGCCTGCATCAGGCGGTGGAAGCGAAGGAATCCGTGACGGTACGAGGCGAAACCCAGACGCTCGCAACGATCACGATCCAGAACTACTTCCGCATGTACGATAAGCTGGCCGGAATGACGGGGACGGCCGAGACGGAGGAGGCCGAGTTTCACGAGATCTATGGGCTCGAGGTGGTCGTCATCCCGACGAACCGGCCGGTGCGCCGGATCGACCAGGACGATGTCATCTACAAGACCAAGCGCGAAAAATACACCTCTCTGCTCGACGAGATAGAGAGACTTCACGGCAGAGGATTGCCCGTCCTCGTGGGCACGACCAGCGTGGATACATCTGAGACAGTCTCGCGGATGCTCCGGCGCCGGGGCATCAAGCACCAGGTGCTCAACGCCAAATACCACGAGCGCGAGGCGGAGATCATACTCGAGGCGGGGCAGCCTGGCGCAGTCACCATCGCCACCAACATGGCCGGGCGCGGTACGGACATCAAACTGGGTGACGGCGTGGTCAAGTGCTGCGTATGCGCCATCGATGCTCAGCAGCCGGCCTTCGGGCAGGTCAGTGAGGAGGCCGATCTGGGCCGGCCTCAGGCGAAGGAGCTGGGTTGCTTCGATGACCCGCCCTGCGGCCTCACTATTCTCGGCACCGAGCGGCACGACTCGAGAAGGATCGATCGCCAGCTGAGAGGGCGCTCCGGCCGCCAGGGCGACCCCGGCTCGTCGCGCTTCTTCCTCTCCCTTGAAGACGATCTGATGCGCCTGTTCATGGCCGAGCGGCTCGCGAAGATCATGGACAAGCTTGGGGCCGAGGAAGGTGAGGTCATCATGCATCCGCTGGTGACCAAGGCTGTCGAACGGGCGCAGAAGCGCGTCGAGATAATGAACTTCGACCAGCGCAAGCGACTGCTGGAATACGACGACGTGATGAACCAGCAGCGAGAGGTCATCTACGACCTGCGGGTGTTCGCTCTGGAGGGTGGGGAGGATCTGAAGGGCGAGGTCTGGGATATGGTCCGGGACGCCGTGCTCGCCCGGGTAGACGAGTATGTATCAGGGACCGGACACGAGGAGAACTGGGATCTGGCCGGACTGAAGAACCGGCTGTTGATCGATTTCTTCCTGCACTGCCCGGAGCTCCCGGATGAGAACTCGCTGGAAGCGGCGATGGAGTGGGAGGACCGTGAGGCCATCGTCGAGCACGTGTCGGAAAAAGCGCTGGCTACGTTCAGGAAGAAGGTTGAGGAGTTCGGTGAACAAGCTGAGCGGATCCTCTCCTATATCTTCCTCTATACGGTGGATGAGAAGTGGAAGGATCATCTTTACGACCTCGATCAGCTGAAGGCCGGCATCTATTTCCGGGCCTGGGGGCAAAAAGACCCGCTTATAGAGTACAAGAAAGAGGCCTATGACATGTTCGTAGACCTCATGGCCGATATCCGCTCGACGCTGGCCGATCGGCTCTTCAAGGCTCAGATGATGCCGCCTCAGCCCTTGCGCGCGCCGCAGGTCACGCGGGTGAGCGGGCCGACGCTCGATACAACGGACGAGGGCTACGCCCCCGGCGCCGCAGCCGTTGCTGCGCGCCAGGCTTTCGCGCCGACCGGTGTTGCGGCGTCCGCCCAGTCTGGTGTTCTGGCGGGGGCTCCGGCGCGTGGCCCCGTGCCGGCGGCCACCGGGATCATAGGCGGTGCGACGGGCAGGCCCGAACCGGCGGGGGCGATTCCGGGTGGCGGCGCTGGGATTCCCGCTGTCAGATCGCCGGGGACGGTGGACAGGGTCGGCCGCAACGATCCATGCCCGTGTGGCTCTGGGAAGAAGTACAAGAAATGCCACGGCCGTCCCGGAGCGCCGCCGCTGTAACCGACACCCCAAACAGGCACCTTCTTCTTGACCGACATAGGCCGTGCGGGTGTTGTCGGCCCTGGGGCCGCCTGGCCGGCCGGTGACGATCCGTTGATGGCCTCTGCCTTACTTCCGTGTGGGAAGCCGGCGTCTGATGACTCACGGAGTGTCCGCACGGTGTCAGACAATACAACCGCGACAACGATCAAGGACTGGCCCTCGAGGGAGCGGCCGCGCGAGCGTTTTCAGGCTCTGGGGCCTACCGCCCTCCGTACCGCCGAACTGCTGGCTATTCTCGCGTCCAGCGGCGCCGGCGGATTGAGTGCTCTGGAGGTGGCCGAGACGCTCTACGAGCGGTTTGGACGCTCGCTACGACGGCTGGGGAGCGCGCCGCGTTCGCAGCTGATGGTGGTCCCGGGGATCGGCGAGGCCCGGGCTGTGGCCATCCAGGCGGCCCTCGAACTGGGACGACGCGCGGCGGAAGAAGTGCGAGACGATGACGACCGGGTAACCACGCCGCGGGACGTCTACCGCAGGTTCGAATTGAGGCTCCGCGACCTGCGGCAGGAGGAGTTCCACGTTCTGCTCCTGAACACGCAGAACGCGGTGATGCGGGAACTCATGGTGACCCGCGGTATTCTCGACGCCTCAGTCGTGCACCCCCGCGAGGTGTTCGCCCCGGCCCTCTCCGAAGCCGCCGCCGCCGTGATCCTTGTGCACAACCACCCGAGCGGTGACCCCACACCTTCCCCGGCTGACCGGGAGGTGACTCGCCAGCTGGTGGACGCCGGCCGCGTGCTTGGGATCCCCGTCCGGGATCATGTGGTGGTGGGCAACGGGCGGTATGCCAGCTTCCTTGATCTGGGGCTGATCGCCAACGGCGACCGCTGACGGCGCAGCCGATCCGGCGCCGTCACAACGGCTGGCAGGACGGGCGCGTTCCCGTAACTTGCGGTCCGGCAGCAATCTAGCGATTCTAAAGATAATTCGAGGTTCGCGGGAACGGAAACGGACCCCGCGCTCCAGTGTAGCAAGTAGCATCAGCGGTGAGCCCACCCTGTAGGGCCCCCTCTATCACGAACGAGTCATCCGTTTCATATGGCATCGGAACGAACCACGGAGACAATCGAAGGGGCCGCTCGAGGAAAACCGCCGGCGAGTGACGGTGCGCCCCCGTCGTTGCCAGCCGATTTCCTGAGCGTCATAGAGGAAACGCAGGCCAAGCTGGACCTGGATCTGCTGGGCTGCGCGTTTGAGTACAGCCAGCGCGCGCACCGCGGGCAGAAGCGCAAATCGGGTGAGGACTACATCACGCACTGTGTCGAGGTCGGGAAGATACTCGCCAGCCTATACCTCGACACGGCCTCTATTTGTGCGGCCTTCCTGCACGATGTCGTCGAGGACACGGAGCTCGGTGTCGAGGAAATCCGCGAGGAGTTCGGAGAGGAGATCGCCACCATCGTCGATGGCCTGACCAAGATCAGCCGGGTCGAGTTCAGAACGAGTACCGAGCTGCAGGTGGAGAACTTCCGTAAACTGCTCGTATCCATGGCGCGCGATGCCCGGGTGATCATCGTCAAGCTGGCCGACCGGCTCCATAACATGCGCACCCTGGAGGCGCTGCCGTCGGCTAAGCGCCAACGGATCGCGCTCGAGACGCGCGACATCTATGCGCCGCTGGCACACAGGCTGGGGATGGCGAAGGTGCGGTGGGAGCTTGAAGACCTGGCCTTCAAGGTCCTCGAGGCTCAGGCGTACAAGCAACTGGCGAAGAAGGTTCGTGAGAGACGCAAACAGCGGGAGGAATGGGTTCGGCAACTGGCTGATCCGCTGCGGAAAGAGCTGGAGAAATCGGGGATCCCCTGCGAGGTGACCGGCAGGCCGAAGCATCTCTGGTCGATCCACAATAAGATGGTGAAGCGGAACAAGCCGTACGATGAGATATACGACTTGATGGCGATCCGCGTCACGGTTCAGAGCATCAAGGACTGTTACCACGCCCTGGGCGTGATTCACAACAAGTGGACACCGCTGACTGAGCGGTTCCACGACTACATCGCCACTCCCAAGTCGAATATGTACCGGTCCCTGCACACGACCATCTTCGGTCCGGGCGGCCGACTCTATGAGATCCAGATTCGTACGCACGATATGCATCGGACAGCCGAGTTCGGGATCGCGGCCCACTGGCGCTACAAGGAAGGCTATAAGGGGGCGCCTGACGAGGTCGACGCGAAGCTCGCTTGGTTCCGGCAGGTCTTGGAGTGGCAGCAGGAAACGAAGGAGCCGGAAGAGTTCATGGAGTTCCTGCGGATAGATCTCTACGAGGACGAGATCTTTGTCTTCACTCCCGCGGGTGATGTAAAGCAGCTCCCCAAGGGCGCGACGCCAATAGACTTCGCGTTCGCTGTCCACACCGAGATAGGGTCCCGTTGCGCCGGCGCACGTGTGAACGGGCGGATCGCGCCCCTCACACGAGAGCTCAAGAGCGGAGACACGGTCCAGATCATCACCAGCCCGAAGCAGACCCCGTCACCCGACTGGCTGAATTTCGTTCGCACTGCCCGGGCCCGAGGGAAAATCCGGCAGTGGAGCCGACAGGAAGAACAGGATACGGCGGTCCAGATTGGGAAGGAGTTCCTGGATCGCGAACTGCGCAGGCGGCGGAAGAAAGTTTCCGATGCCGAGCTGAAGCAAGGGGGAGCAAGAGCCGGCTATCAATCATTGGAGGGTCTCTACGCCGCACTGGGCCGCGGCGACGTGGGGCTGTCCTTCGTCCTGAGGCAGCTCTGGCCCGACGAGCAGTTGCCGATAGAACCGTCCAAACCGTCGAAGCTCACACGCATCGTCGAGCAGATTCGTGGCGGGCCCAAGGGTGTGAAAATCCAGGGCATCGACAACATGATGGTCCGCTACTCGCAGTGCTGCCAGCCCGTGCCGGGCGATGATGTGGTGGGCTACATCACCCGCGGGCGAGGCGTCTCGATCCACAGGAGTGACTGCCCGAACATACTGAAGTTCAGCAAGCACCCGGAGCGGAGGATTGAAATCGATTGGCAGAGCGATGGCGCGCAACTCGTTTTCGTGCGGATCGCGGTGGAAGGCACAGACCGGCGTGGTTTGCTGTCAGACATTGCCAAGGCGGTTACAAACACGGGTACCAACATCAAGAGCGCAACGACCGAAGCGGTCGAGGGCGGCATGCAGGGTGAGTTCGTAGTTGAGATCGAAGACCTGCCTCATCTGACGAAGGTCATGAAAGCCGTCCGCAAGGTCAAAGGGGTGGTCAACGTGATGCGGCGCGAGCGCCTTTCCGAGTCGGACTTGCGGGCGGAAGTTGAGCAGTGACCGACTATTGGCTGCTGAAGAGCGAGCCGGGCGACTACTCTTATGCTGACCTGGAGAGCGATGGACACGCGATTTGGGACGGTGTGAGAAACCCCGCCGCCCTCAAACACATACGAAAAGTAAGCGCCGGCGACCAGGCCTTCTTCTACCACACGGGCAAAGAGCGGGCAGTCGTGGGAATCGTCCAGGTGGAGAGTGAAGCAAACCCGGATCCGGATGCTGGAGATGAACGGCTCGTCGTGTTCGAGGTCAGTCCGCTGAGGCGGCTCCCTCAACCCGTGAGCCTGGCTCGCATCAAGGCGAGCGAGGGGTTCGAGAGTTGGGAGTTGGTACGCGTGCCGCGCCTCTCAGTCATGCCGGTTCCCAAGCGGCTCTGGCTGGAGATCCTCGCGATGTCAGAGTCGTAGTGCTTATCAAATGCAGCCCGCGCTCGCCATTGAGGACGACTGACTTCTGGGATACCTTCTAGGTGATCGGTGCCTGGACGTCTACTGCCACTCCCCCGTGTCTCAACCTACGAGCGAGTATTGCCGCAACGCTGTGGCTGACGGCTTTGGACATGGCCGGGGACGAAGCCAGTTACGTGGGATTCGATGGGAACGAGTGAAACCGGAAGGGAGAAGCACCTGGCGGCTCGGGCCACTGAGCTGACACAGCTCAGCCGGGTCTTTCAGGAGATACGCGGCGGAAAGGGTGGTCGCGGGCGGCTTGTGACGTTGACGGGCGCAGGTGGTGTGGGGAAGACCGCCCTGGCTCAGGTCTTCCTCAAGCAGGTCAAGGCCGTAGATCAGGTGGCCCTAACGTTGGGCGCGCAGTGCGTGGAGGACCAGACCGCGCATCGACCCTACGGGCCTTTCAGGGACCTGCTCGCCCAGGTGAGAGCCGCCGGAGGTGAGGCCGGGCTCTCGACCATCGTGGGGAAGGAAGCACCGGGGTGGCTGCCGAACGCCAGGCAGTCGGCGGGCCGTAACGCGCTGTTCGACCAGTTCCTGGCTCTCTGCCGCGCGATCACTCGCCAGCGGGCTTTGGTACTCTTCATCGATGACCTGCAGTGGAGCGACCGTTCTTCGCTGGACCTGCTGGGTCGGCTGGTGAGCGCGCTGGCGTCGTTGCCGATTCTGGTGCTGGTAACCTACGAGGAGACGGTATCAGAGAACGCCGTCTCCATCAAGGGAGTTCTATCCCGCGTCGGGCCGAATTCCATCGAGTTGATTTTACGCGAGCTGGAAAAGGACGCGGTTCTCGAGTTGGCCGAGGATCTGCTGGACGGCGCGTTCAGCAGCGAATTGGGCGACTGGCTCGTCAATGCGGCGCGAGGGAATCCGCTACGGGCTGAGCAGCTCCTGCGCTGGCTGGTAGAGCGGCGGATCGTCCGCAAGCGGCTCTTCCGCTACTCTGTGCGCGAGAAGGAGCTTCCGAGCCTGACGGAGGACATCGAGAGCATCATCGTTTCCCGCCTCGATGGCCTGGAGCCAAACTTGCGCTGGACCCTGGAAGCGGCAGCGCTTGCCGGCTCGGTCATCGATTCCGCTGTGGTTACGGGTCAGGTCGGCAAGAGCGAAGAGGAGGTCCTCGCACTCTTGCGCACCGCGGAAGAGGCTCACGGACTGATCGACGGGGTAGGGGATCGCCGCTGGGCGAATGGGCGCTGGTCGGTGCGCTTCCATTTCCGTCATCCGCTGATCCGAAGGTTGCTTTGTGAACGCGTTCCTGAGAAGCGCCGGAACCACCTGTTGAGTCGCGCCGCTGAGATGCTGCAGCAGCTAGCTGGTGATGGGGCCGCTGAGATCGCCGGCGAGATCGCAGCTCTGTACCTCGGTACCGATATGACCGATAGGGTTCGGCTCTGGTCGCTAAAGGCGGCTGATCTTGCCGAGCGCCTCTATGCCGTGTACGAGCTGGAAGACTTCCTCCGGGTCGCAGCACGGACTGCGGGCGACGAGCAGGGTCGGCTGCGAATCGAGAATCGCCTGGCTCAGCTGTATGCCGCGACAGAGCGGGAACCGGAGGCGGAAGCGCTGGGAGAGGCGGTTCACAAGCGGGCCCGTGAGCTTGGGGAGACGGAAGTTGAAGTGAGTTCGGGCACGATGCTCGGCTGGTTATTGCTCGAGCGTGGCGTGCTGCCCTTGAAGCTGTCGGAGCTGGCCGGACAGCTCGTGGATACGGCCAGGGGCGGGGAGAAGCCCGAGGCGCTTGTGACGGCGCTCGACCTCTCCTGCGTGGTCGCGGAGCGGATCGGGCGGGCCGAAGAAGCGCTGCTGATGGCCGAGGAGGCGCTGCACGTCGCCGGGCAGAGCGGAAACGCTGAGATAGTGGCGCAGGCGGCGTACCGACTTGCCCGCGTGCATGTCTCCTGGGATAGCCCGGAGCAAGGGCGCGAGCTGGCACAGCGAGCGCTGGACGTGTTCGCGCAGATGGATGAGCTGGGCGGCGTGGCGGTGTGCCACGATCTTCTGGGGCTGGCGAACTTCCGCGCCGGCGATTGGGACGGAGCCCTGCACCACTGGGAGTCGGCGCTCGAGACCATGGAAGTGGCGGGAGTACCGGACGAGAAAGTCGCCATGCAGTTCAACATCGCCGAGCTGCTGACACTGCGAGGTGAATTCGATAGAGCGCTGGACCTGTTCACGTCGGCCCTGCGGCTTGCGCAAGAGCTTGACGATCAGCGGCTCGCTCGCCGCTGTCGGACCGGCATCGCTCGCCTCGAATTCGAGCGTGGGGATTACGCGCGGGTCCTGGAGCAAACCGAGGGAATTCGCAAGATGCTTCCGGAGAGCGGCGCATGGAAGGACGACTTCCAGACGACCGCGGTCCGGGCGCTGGCCTACTTGGAGCTTGGCGATGAGCTGCAGGCCTGGCAGGAGGCGGCGCGCCTCGAGCAGCTCTATCAAGGGAAGGAAGGCTGGTTCGAGCGCCGCGCTGAGGGCGATGCGGTACGGATTCGCGTCATCGATCTGGATAGCGATGCGTGGCTGGCGGGGACGGTGGCGGAACAAGGAATCGGAGAAACCGCCGACAAAGACCCTTACGGCGAAGGCTTCCTGCAATACCACAGGGCCTGCGTCCTCGCCCGCGCCAGGCCGGCGGAAGCACGACAGGCGGTGGAGCGCGCCGTTGAGTTGTTCACGAAGCTGGGCGCGGCCCCAATGTTGAGACGAGCGCAACAGTTCCGCGATGCGTTGCCGATGGTGGAGGCCCTGGCGGATGAGCCCGAGTCTGAGCCAACCGGGATCGACGAAGACCAGGTCGACAAGTGGTTCGATAGCTTTGAGGGGTAAAGCAGTCGGCGGCTACTATGACCGGCGGCGTCCGGCCGGCCTCGGCCGCGCGCAGCCGTCTTGTTCTTGAACGGCATGTCAGGTCCTCCAAGGATACTTTCCAGTTCGCGGTCAAGGGATGGGCGGCGGTGTCGCAAGCCTAGAGGCCGCGCTCCGTTCGAGCTGCGGGCTCCGTTCGAGCCCACCGGCGACCAGCCGAGAGCGATCGAAGAGCTGGTAAGTGGGCTGGAATGTGGCGAGCGCTTTCAGACACTGATGGGCGTGACAGGGTCGGGCAAGACCCTCACTATTGCGAACGTGATCGCCCGATGGGGTCGCCCCGCGTTGGTGATGAGCCATAACAAGACGCTGGCGGCACAGCTCTACGGAGAGCTAAAGCAGTTCTTTCCGGCTAACGCGGTGGAGTATTTCATCTCCTACTACGACTACTACCAGCCGGAGGCGTATGTACCGCAGACCGACACGTACATCGAGAAAGATGCTTCCATAAACGCGGACATCGACAGGCTGCGTTTGCGTGCCACGTCGAGCTTGATGGAGCGGGGTGATGTGATTGTGGTTGCCTCGGTCTCCGCGATCTACGGACTGGGCGACCCGGAGGAGTATCGCGAGCTCCTGGTCCTGCTTGAGCGGGGCCAGCGAATATCACGGGAAGAGGTTCTGGCTTCGCTCGTGGGGATTCAGTACGACCGCAGCGATCTGGACTTCAGACGCGGCACCTTCAGGGTGCGTGGGGATGTGGTGGAGGTGTTCCCGGCCTATGAGGAACAAGCGGTACGGGTCGAGCTCTGGGGTGACGAGGTGGACCGCTTGACGAAGATCGATCCGCTGACCGGAGAGGTGATCGCGCAACTCGACCGTTCCGCGATCTATCCGGCGACCCACTATGCGATCGGGCAACCGGCTCTCGGGCGGGCGATCAGGGCGATCGAGGAGGAGTTGGAGGACCGGCTCGCCGAGTTCCGCCGCAGTGGCCGCCTTCTCGAAGCGCAACGGCTCGAGCACCGGACGCGGTACGATCTCGAGATGCTGCGTGAGATGGGCTTCTGCGCCGGGATCGAGAACTACGCCCGCCACCTTTCGGGGCGGCGCGAAGGAGAGCGCCCGGCCTGCCTGATCGACTATTTCCCCGACGACTTCCTGGCCATCGTCGATGAGTCGCATGTTACCGTCCCACAGATCGGTGGGATGTATGAGGGGGACCGCTCGCGGAAGATGACGCTGGTCGAGTACGGTTTCCGCTTGCCCAGCGCTCTGGACAACCGGCCTCTGAGATTCGAGGAATGGGAAGCCCTCGTGCCGGAGGTGATATTCGTCTCAGCGACTCCCGGGGACTTCGAGCTCAGGCGCTCCGGCGGAGTGGTGGTAGAGCAAGTCATTCGGCCGACCGGATTGCTCGACCCGGAAGTTGAAGTGCGGCCGGTCCAGGGCCAGGTGGACGACTTGATCGGCGAGATCCGCGACCGGGCCGGCCACGGTGAGCGGGTGCTGGTGACGACGCTCACCAAGCGCATGGCCGAGGATCTCACTGACTATCTCCTCAGTGTTGGCGTGAGGGTGCGCTATATGCACTCGGATATCGATGCCATAGAGCGGGTCGATATCCTGCGCGGTCTTCGACTGGGCCTGTTCGATGTTCTGGTGGGGATCAACCTTCTGAGGGAGGGGCTCGATCTCCCCGAGGTGTCGCTGGTGGCGATTCTCGACGCGGACAAAGAGGGATTCCTCCGGTCCGACAAGAGCCTCATCCAGACGATCGGGCGAGCCGCCCGCAATGAGCACGCCAAGGCCATCATGTACGCTGATACCGTAACCGGTTCCATGAGGAGGTGTATCGAGGAGACCTGCCGGCGCCGTGAGATACAGGAACAATACAACCTCCAACACGGCATCACCCCGGAGTCGATACGCAAGTCCGTAGACGAAGTGCGGCGCACCACGGCCATCGCCGATACCCGGCTCGATCCCGGTACCCGTGCTGTAGAAACGCTGGCCGGATTTCCCGAGCTGGATCCAGAGGAGCTTGTGGAGCGGCTCAGCGTGGAGATGGAGCGCGCTGCGGAGGCCCTCGACTTCGAGCTGGCCTCCGAGCTCCGCGATCACATCTTTCAGATCAAGGCCGATATGGAGACGCGGGGCCGCAAGGAGCACACGGGTCGCGGTCGGGGATCAGCCCGCTGAATCGGTCGGCGCGGAAAGTGATTCACGCTGTGGGTGAACCATACTGGGATGAATCGAGCGGATTCTTTGGGGCCCCGGAGCGTTAGCGAGGCCGAGCTGGTTGACTGGGGCAGGCGGATCGGAGGGCGCGTCGATCCGCCACTCTGGATCTCTATGAACGGCCCGCTCGGCGCTGGAAAGAGCGTGCTGGCCCGGGCAATTTGCCGGGGAGCGGGAATCGGCGGGAACATCCCTTCGCCCAGCTTTACGTTGCTCCAGAGGCACCGGAGCCCCAGGGGCTTTGACGTCCACCATGTCGACCTCTTCCGGCTCCGCCCGGGCGACTCGCTCGAACCGCTGGGCTGGGCGGAGCTGCTGAGCGTGCCGGGACTCGTGCTGCTGGAGTGGGCGGATCGAGCCGGCGACCGGCAGCCGGCCGACCGCTGGGAGGTGGCGCTAGATCATGGGGCGAGCGCGGATGAGCGAGTCGTGCGGGCGACCCGGGTCGGGGCGGCGCAGGAGTTGATAGAGTGGTGACGGGAGGTCGAAAACAGGGAGCGAGGGCCGCGGCGGAAGGACCCTCGGAGGCCTGGCTGGCTGTGGAGACCGCTACTTCGACCGGGTCGGTCGCGGTCTGGAAGGACGGGCTGGCCTTCGAACAGACGCTGCGTATTCAGGACACACACTCGGAGCTCCTGCTGCCCGCCATCGATCACGCGCTGTCGTCCACTCGGACGTCGCCCGGCGAGGTGGCCGCTTTCGTGGTCGGCAGCGGCCCGGGATCGTTCACGGGTGTTCGAATCGGCGCGTCTCTGGCTAAGGGATGGGCGATGGCGCGCGGGACCCCGCTCTTCGCCTACTCCAGTCTCCTCGCCACCGCTGCCGGAAGCGCGGTAAGCGGCCCGGTCTGCTCTATGTTTGATGCCCGGCGCAATCAGGTCTATGCCGCCTGCTATCAGGTGTCGTGCGGTAAGCCGTCCGAGCTTCTGGCGCCGGGGGCCTGGCTGATCGAGGAACTTCTGGAGAAGCTTTCGAGCTGGGAGTTCGAGCTGACCTTCACGGGTGATGGGGCGAGCCTCTATCGCGAGACTATTCTCGGCACGCTCGACACGGCGACCATACTGCCCGAACACCTGGCCGTGCCACGCGCGGCGAGCCTGCTGTGGTTGCGGAACGCTGTTCCCGAGCTTGGCCGCGTCGCCGAGCCCGAAACTTGGGAGCCGTTGTATGTTCGCGACTGGCGGGTGCCGGAGGAGAGGAAGCGCCGATGAGCGCGGTTGAGCCGTTGCTGGTGCCCGAGGGGCGGCCCATGCTGCAGTCGGACCTCGACGCCGTGATGGAGATCGAACGGGTGTCCTTCTCGACGCCGTGGAGCCGCGAGAGCTTCCATAACCTCATGAGACGCAGCGATGCCAGCCTCTGGGTGGCTGTGGTCGACACAACGGTGGTCGGCTATGCGGTGCTGTGGTATGTGGCGCACGAGGCTGAATTGGGAAATGTGGCTGTGGCCACCGGGTGGCGCAGGCGGGGACTGGGGCGCTGGCTCCTCGATTGGGCCTTGAGTGAAGCGCGCGAGCGTGGCGTTGAGCGCATCTTTCTCGAGGTCAGGTTCAGCAATCGGGGTGCTCAGGAGCTCTACGAACGGTGCGGCTTCGTCCAGGTGGGGCTGCGCCGGCGCTATTACCGGTCGCCGGTGGAGGATGCCCGGGTCATGTGCGTCGACCTGAACCGGCCCGAGTAGATTCTGCTGGAGGATGGGTCCGGCAAGCCTTGCGTTGACAATAAGTTGACGGTCGGGTATAATGCTGTTCGGCGTCAGAGTTGAGCAGTACCGGCGCCAACCGCCTCATTGGAGGTATCATGTCACGTAGCGTTAACAAGGCGATCATAATCGGCAACCTGGGCAGCGACCCGGAAATCCGCACCACGCCAAGCGGATCGCGGGTGACCACGCTTTCCGTCGCCACGAATCGTCGCTGGACGAGTCGGACCGGCGAGATGCAGGACGAAACTCAGTGGCACCGGGTAGTGGCCTGGAACAAGCTGGCGGAGATCGCCGAGCAGTACCTGAAGAAGGGTGACCGAGTGTACGTCGAGGGGCGGATACAGTACCGTCAGTGGGAAGACCAGAACGGTCAGAAGCGTTACAGTACCGAGATTGTGGCCAACGAGATGGTGATGTTGGGTGGCCGCGGAGAGGGTGCCTTCGAGATGCAGAAGGCACCGACCAATGGGGGTGAGGACTATGATGATTTCCCGGCGGAATCGCTGGAGGAGGGCGACGACTTGCCCTTCTAAGCACCTCTTGTCCTTTACCGCGATACTTATCGCGGGATTACTGCCTGAAGCCCTCCCCCTCCAAGCACAAGAAAGGCAGCAAGATCAGCAGGCCGCACAGACGACCCAGGAGGGTCGTCGTGTGCACGTCGTGCGCAGAGGTGACACGCTGTGGGACCTGGCAAGCTTCTACCTCAGCGATCCGTTCCTGTGGCCTGAGATCTACCGCCTGAACACCATGGTCGTGGAGGATCCCCACTGGATCTACCCGTCCGAGGAACTCTTCTTGCCCGGGCTCGTCGAGGTCGCGGTCGGCGAACCGGTGCCGGGCGAGGTGAGGGTGCCGGGTGAGGAGGCTGTTGAGGAGGTGCCGGAGGTGGAGGTGGAAGGACCTCCCTTAGAGATGCAAGAGCTGAGGTCGATCTTCATACCTCGCGAGTTCACCAGGCAGACGCTCAAGTATGAGCCAGTCCCGCCGCTGCCGGCGCTGGCGGTGACCCCGACGGACTACTACCGCAGCGGCATGCTCATCCGGTTGGCTGAGCTTGGACCTCGCGGAGAAGTGATCGACGCCGCGGTGCCTGAGAACATAGTTGTTTCGGTGCCGGTGAGCCCACCCAGGTATGGTCGCATCTACGTGAGCCACCCGGACGGCGAGCCGCCGCGTCCCGGAGATCGTTTCCTGCTCTCTCGGATCGAGCGCCGCGTGAAAGGTTACGGCTATGTCGTCAGACCCACGGGGATAGCAACGGTCGCGGCTGTGCACGAGGACGTATCGACGGCGGTGGTCATCGAGCTGTTCGATCGTGTGCGCGTCGGTGATCAGGCGACGATGCTGCGACCGTTCGAGATGGAGCGTGGCGTATTCGCGGAACCCGTCGGCTCGGGTCCGGGCGGAGAAATCGTTGCCTTCCTCGATGAGCAGTGGGTGCCGGCGATCGGTGACATCGCGTTCATCGATGTGGGTCGGGACAAGGGTGTCGTCATCGGTGACGAGTTCGAGCTCTATGTTGCCAGCAGGCGGTCTGCCGGCGGTCTGCGACTGCCGGAAGAACAGGTCGCCACGGGGCGTGTGGTTCGCGTCACCGAAGAGACGGCCACGCTTCGGGTCATCCGTCTGCAGCACGCGGCGATTGCCGAGGGTCTGCCCGTGCGCTTGGTCCGCAAGATGCCGTCCTGACAGGACTTGGAGTTCTGAATGCCGGGAGCTAGCAAGCTAGGCCGGCCGGCTCAACGAGCCGGCCGGCCTAGTTTCTGTCACCGCCTCTCTTATATTGACTTCGCATGCACGTGATCGCCTACGCCATCGCCGCCGTACTTTATCTGGCGGCGTCAGCCCGTTTTGCCATTCGGTTCGCGAGAGCGCGCCCGGGAGCAACCGTGTGGGTGGCGGTCGTCATCTGCCTCGGCCTTGCCAGCCACATCGCCGGGGAAGCGCTGTTCTGGGCGGAGTACGGTGAGCCGCCGCTGGTCGGGCTCGGGCCTTCGCTGGCCACGCTGGCCCTGCTGATCGCCCTGGCTCTGGCGGGGCTGGGACTCTCATCCTCGGCAAGGACGGTCGGACTTCTCTTGGCACCGGTGGCCGCCCTGCTCCTGATCGTAGCCATCCTCGCCGGCATCGAGCCTGCCGGCTCCGTGTCGGCGTTCCGCGGACGTTGGCTCGGCCTGCATATCTCCTTGAGCTTCTTGGGATACGCGGGTTGGATAGTAGCAGCAGCGGCCGCGCTGATGTATCTGGCGCAGTTGCGCCAGCTCAAGCATAAGCGCTTGGGCGCGATCTTCGAGTTCTTCCCACCCCTCGACACCCTCGACAGACTGAGCGAGTGGGCGCTGGTGACCGGTTTCGCTGCATTTACCCTGGGGATCTCGGTGGGGTGGGCGTGGACGATTCGCTTTGAGGGAGGATTCCGCTGGTCGGATCCGAAGGTTGTCTGGGGTGTTCTGACGTGGTTCGCGTTGCTGCTGGCGCTGTGGGCCCGATTCGGTGGCCGGCGGACAACCCGCCAGGCGGCGCTGTGGAACGTTGCGGGCTTCGGCGTGGTATCTGTGGCATATTTCGTGGCCAAGATGCTGATCCCCGAAAACCAGTTCTTCTTGTAGGGT
>FXBF010000042.1_pt1 | contig 32679 bp, 33 predicted proteins | sample 5335321 | NCBI WGS metagenome assembly FXBF01 (sample SAMEA103928391, study PRJEB20085) | sediment metagenome | isolation source: sediment
CGATGAATAAATCACATTTAGATACCGTCCTTCAGAAGAAAGACAAGAAGACCGGGAAGATGAAGCCGACCGGCTACCTTGATCCGAATCAGGCCCATAAGGTTTTCGGCATGCTTAACAAAAACAAACGTACCGTCGCCTACTGCCAGACAGGCACGCGTTCGACGCTGACTTATCTGCAGTTGAGGCTGCTTGGCTTCAAAAATCCGGCAAACTGGGACGACTCATGGAGGGTCTACGGTTCCAAGCTGATGTATCCGGTTGCAAATGAGCAGTGGTATAACTTTTCCAAGATGAATAAGAAAGTGAGGAAACTGGAAAAGAAAGTAAAGAAACTCTCTGGCAAATAAAATATACGAAGTTGTCATATATGCCACATGGGCCTTGAGCGGCCCATGTGGCTTTTTTCTGCATTTAAACTTCTGTTGCCATCGTTCTTATGTATCCCGCTTGACTCTAAGATATAGTTGGAGGCTCCCACCTTGTGGACCACAAGCCAATTAATCTCAGTAACGCCTAGTTGCGAACGTTTACTGTATTCACTTTACAGGCTTTGCGCATGGAATCGCAGCGCTGGTAGCGCCTGCAGGGGCCGTGTTTGGCTGGCAGGGTCTCCTTGAGTTGTTACCAGCTTATTGGATGCCGTCATTATTCACCACGCCTCCCAGCGTAGCGGCAGTGCCAGCGACATCAAGCGGGCGATCAAGGGACCCTGGGCCATCCTGGAGATTCTGAATCGGCTATTGTCCCATAAGCGGCCGTGGTATCTGGCCGATGAACGCCTCGCTTGCCGGCTGTGCCCCTATAGTTGCGGGGCGGTGGTGATCGTTATCGAATCCGAATTATCGGCCTTGCGCTGGCCGTTAACCGAAGGCGGTCTAGAGATCCAGGCAGCGGCGAGAATGCAGACCGAAAAATGGCTACAGTCTTATCTGGATGACCTGTTATCTAATCCTAGGGAAAGACTGCCGGGACCGGCGGCACAAAGACCGGGCTGGACGGCCCCAGATGTGGGGGGGGGTATGTGAAGACAAGTACCCTGCCAAGGGCTAGGGTGTCTGTCTTAGGGTATCGATATCCTTACCTTTCGTTACCTCTCTAAGACCTTGACAGATGCATTATCCTCGGCCCGTTGATGGCGGCGCGCCTTTTACTTTTATGCCGTTGGAGAACTTCGCCGGTATCTTTTTGATAACCTCGTTTTTCTTGGTATCAATCACAAGAATATATTCGCCGAACCAGCTGGTGGCATAGAGGTATCTGCCCCCGTCGACAAAAGCCAGGTTGTGCGTGCCGCCTTCACCAATTGGGATTCTCTGGATTACTTTATTGGTTTTGGCATTTACTACCGGGATTTCATTGGCTTTGTTGGTGGAGAAGTAGATGTACTTACCGTTTGGATGGAAGTAGGCGATGTTGGCGCCTTTGCCGGTCAGGATCTCCGCGACGACCTTGTAAGTGGCGGTGCTGATTACAATGTGGGTACCTTTCCTCATATTGCCGACGTAGGCGTATTTGCCGTCCGGGGAAAAGCGGATGTTATGTGTCCCCGCGCCAGAATGTATAGTAGCGACAACCTTGTTCTGGCCGGTATCGATGACGGACACTGTACCCTCTCCAGTGTTTCCCACCCAGACAAATTTACCATTCTTGGTCATACGCATGCCATTCGCTTTTACGCCCGTGGGTATGGTTTTGATGACTTTATTGCTGCTGGTATCGATGACCGCTACGTAGCCGGGTTTTCGGGCTGTTACGTAGATAAATCTGCCGTTCGGTGTTATTGCAGGATCATGAGAGCCTCTGCCGGTTGTGATGGTGGCGACGGTCTTGAAATTAGAGAGATTGATTACTGATGTCGTACTGTCTTTGGTATTGGCTACATAGGCATATTTTCCATCAGGCGTAAACACTATGTGGGTGGGACCTTTGCCTACGGTGATTGTCTTTACCCGCTTGTACGCTTCCACATCTACCACAGAAAGGGTATTCTCGCCCCTGTTATCCGTAATCACATATTTACCTCCCGGCACAAGCCAAGGATGATGGGGGGTTTTCCCTACCGGTATAGATGCGATAACTTCATGTTTTGATCCGTCTATTATCGAAAGTGTGTCGCTTCCCTCGTTGGTGATATACAAAATAGGGCTAACGGTCGATTTTGGTTCTGCCTGTATCGGTCCGGCAAAGAGCATTCCCGCTGCGACCAGACCGAATAGCAAGCCAGGCTTTCTGTTCATTTTTTATCTCCGCTGTTATCTGAATCAGAAGCGTACGAACTATTCACAGGATTGGATCGTTTTTGTGTGAAGGATGCGTTCATCTCCTGATGTGGCCATGCACTGTTGTAACTAAAACCTGATCAGGTCTACCTTAAGGGGTCTGGGCTGAAGCCGTTTTGCAGTCTCATGCTGATTTCACCCCTATGAGACACACCGCACGGCTGATTAGATTTACTTTATTGGCGGCTATAAGAAAATTTATAGTGGGTGTATGTTACATACAAGTCAAGCCTCAGCAGTAATGTGTTCATTTTCGAGTCAGATATAGGCTATCTGTACAGTGGGGAGTCAATATTGTTACTTGCTGATATTGACATGTAACTTACTCACAGGTTGTAAATTTTCATTGCTAAATCAAAAGACTGGGCATAGGTCTGTTAGTCGGAATACCATATTGCGCAATAGCAGCAGCTTCCATTGAACTGGGTAACGTCTGGTCTTATCCAAACAGAAAAGGAGAAAACGATGGAATGGCTTGTTGAGAACTGGTTTTGGATCTTAATCGGAATCCTGTTTATAGCCTTGCATTTGTTTGGTCACAGGGGTCACGGTGGCCGCGGTAGTAGCGGTAGTAATGGCGGCCACGGCGGCTGCTGTGGCGGAAAACAAAAACAGAAACCTGCCAACAATGACGTCTCAGAGAAGTTCTGAGATCATCTCCGTTAAGGCGATAACATCGAGTTTGCTAACGATACTCTCGGTTGTTTTTCTTTGGAGATGGGTCATATAGAGGCTGAAAAGGTAGTTATGCTTGGCCGGTAACGGCTTGAAGTATATATTCTACGCAGCCACTGGCAATGACGCCGGCCTGCATGGCCCCTGTGATGTAAGGATATGCGAAGACAAGCATCCTGTCATGAGCAAGGGCAATTGTTTTTAGATACCGGCTTCAGCAACAATATTTTAGGAGATAAAAGGTGGACCATGCCGTCGCCCTGGTACAGGCTTATTTGCACGTAAACGGTTATTTTACTGTGACCGAATATCCTGTGATTGAGGCGATGAAAAAAGGCTACCAAACGTCGACCGATCTCGATATTCTCGCTTTTCGATTTCCGGGTGCTGGTCGTCTGGTACCCCGGAAGGACGACAATGCTGGTGAGGACCGGCAGTTGTTTGCCCCTGATCCAGACCTTGGTGTCTCCGGTGACAACGCAGATATGATCATCGGCGAGGTCAAGGAGGGCCGGGCGGAACTGAACCGTGGCGCCAGGAACCCGGCGGTATTGCGCGCTGCCCTGGCCCGGTTTGGTTGCTGCCAGGGTGGGCATGTGTCGAAAATCGTCGATCAATTGTTACATCAGGGGGTCAGCACCACTGAATCTGGACACCGGGTGCGGTTACTGGCCTTTGGCAGCCAGGTTGAGCCTCATTCCGGTTATGCCGTGATATCTCTGAAGCATGTGCTGAGTTATCTGACCGACTACCTGCGGGAACACTGGGAGATTCTGCATCATGCCCAGTTCAAGCACCCGGCCTTTGGTTTTCTGGTCACGCTGGAAAAAAGCCTGCGCGGAAATTAGCCGAAGAGGGGGTGTCACATGATCAAAGACCCGGTCTGCTTGATGGATATTAACCCGCGGCAGGCGGCGGCGATGTCGGCTTATGCGGGCCGCAGCTATTATTTTTGTTCAGAGAGCTGTCGACAGAAATTCGAAACACAGCCGGAGCTTTTTCTTAACAAGGCCCCGGGAATGCGCCTGATCGTGGGCGTGATGGGCTCAGCCAGCCCGACAGAGTCTACTCAGTCCTGCGAAAAGGCCTATGCGCTCGGTCAGGCGATTGCGAAACAGGGTTTTAACCTGATCACCGGTGCCTGTCCCGGTTTACCCTATGAATGCGCCCGGGGGACGCGAGAAGGCGGTGGCCTCTCCATCGGTATCTCCCCAGGCCTGAGTCTGGACGAGCACGTCCACAAATACCTGTCTCCCTCGGATGTCTACGATGTCCTGATCTATACTGGCAGCGGCCTCATGGGACGGGAGGTGACCAATATCCGTTCCAGCGATATGGTGATCATTCTCGGCGGTCGTTCGGGCACCCTCGGCGAGTTCGCCATCGCCTATGATGAGGGGAAATTAATCGGCGTGCTGGAGGGCACGGGTGGTATAACAGAATACCTGCCAGAAATCGTCACCAGTTTCGAACAAAAGGGCACTGGTGCCCGGGTGATTTATGATACTGATCCTGGGGAGCTGATTACGTGTCTGGCAGAGACATATGCAAGCCATCACTATAAACGCCCGTCATGTTTTTGTGGCGAAATCAATTTGGACGCCGATTCATGATTCTGCCTGCACAGGAAACCGGATAAGCATGTGGGACAGCGAACTAATAAACTATAAACAGGGGTAAAGCTTATGTTATTACGTAATATATTTATACGTCCTGCGGGTTATTCATACCTGCTAATGACATTGATCCTCATCAGCAGTGGTGTGTTTGCGGAGACCGGCAAGAAGCCAGATCCAAAAGCCGCTAAGCGCGGGGCGAAGATTTTTGCTACTAATTGCCAATACTGTCACGGCAAACGCGGTGTGGGCGAGACGGATATTCCATCCTCGCTAATACTCCCGGGCTATTTTCTGGCGCCGGCCCTGAACGATTCTCAACATGCCTGGCACCACAAAGATGAGGATTTAATCAGATTTATCCTAAACGGTTCACCACGGACCAAACGCATGGTGGCATTTAGGGGTACCCTTAATGTAAACCAGGTCGGTGATGTCGTTGCCTATATCAAGAGCCTATGGAGCCCTCGTTCCCTCGCGTGCCAGGGTCCCAAACATATGTCTTGCCCCCCCTGATGTTTAGATTCAGTTAGTGCCGCTATAGGGATTGTCCCCCAGACTTGATTACCTGCTAATCAATCATTCTGATGAACCATTGAACAAGAGATAATGGCCCTGATAACCACGCACTTGCCGGTCACGTTTGGTTAAAATATCGATGTCCCATGGCCAAGGAGAAGTGCAATGCTTCGGCTGGCGTATCGGCAGCTCATAAAAAGATAGGGCCTAGACGGAGACCCAGGCAGGCTCTTTGCATTTCAGGGCCCCGAACATTAGCCCCGCTATTTTGACAATATGTTTAAATTGGTATCTTGCGTTGTGGTTTTCCCGTGCGCGGCAGGGTGAGCACCGCTTCGAGACCACCCTCAGGACGGTTTTGCAGGCGCAGCTCGCCGCCATGGGCGAGGGCGATATTACGGGCAAGGCTCAGGCCCAGACCGGTACCGCCGGTGTCGCGGCTACGCGAACCCTCCAAGCGATAGAACGGCTCGAATACCTGTTTCAGTTCTGTTTCCGGTATCCCCGGCCCCTCATCGGTGACGGTGATGGTGAGTGACTCGTCATTGTCCGTGGCGGTAACGAGCGCCTTGCCGCCGTACTTCACAGCGTTGTCGACGAGATTAATGAGACATCGTTTAAGTGCCAGCGGCCGCGCCGGATATGGCGCCAGCTCAGCAGTTGTCACCTCGACCTTGTGATTCAGGGCCTCGGCGTCTACCTTCAGGCTCTCTAGCAGGGCGCCGATATCCACCGGCGCCATCGCCTCTTTACTCTCCATACCACGCAGGAAGTCCAGAGTCTCGGCGGCCATGGCCTGCATCTCATCGAGATCTTTCACAAAGCTGTCGCGTAGACTGTCGTCGTCGAGCAACTCCGCCCGTAGACGCAGGCGGGTAATGGGGGTCTTCAGGTCATGCGACACGGCGGAGAGCAGACGGGTGCGGTCATCGATGTAACGCTTGAGCCGCGCCTGCATGGTGTTGAATGCCCGTGCCGCCTGCTGTGACTCTATTGGCCCGGACTCCGACAATGCCGGTCGATCGATATCGCGACCAAGTTCGTCGGCGGCCCCGGCCAGCATTGACAACGGTCGTGTCACCCAGCGTACTGCAATGAGCGACAGCGTTACTACGGCAATCAGCAAGACTGCCAGCATCAGCAGCAGTTCAGTGACACCGGTGAACACCTCCTTCGGGATCTGATTCTCGAATGTCACCCAGCTACCATCGGCCAACCGTACTTGGGCAAAAAAGGTCAACGCCTTGGGTGGGAGTATGCCCGTACCCATATTGTGTCTCTGTCCATGCATACCCATGTCCCTAACATTCATCATGTCACCGCGGTTGTGCGCATTAGCGACCTGTGACCGGTCGCTAACTGCTACCCGCACCGGGTATCGGTCGCCAAGCAGTTGCTCGAGCCGAGCACGGAATCTGCCTGCGGTTTTTTCCTCCGAGGTGTGGTCATTGGTCGGCCAGGGTGCAGTCGTCAGTGATACCCGCATCGGTGGTACATTCAGGATAGTTATTAGGCGTTCACGACCGGCCGTATCGGCGCTATCCAGCAGCCGAACGATCTCGGCGATACGCCCGGCGCTGTACAGCCCACTGGATTGGTAGAGGCGTTGGCCACGTTCGCGAAACAATATAGCGGTGCCCACCAGTTGCGCCAGTACCAGGCCTGCCAGCAACACCAGGGCCAGACGGCCGAACAGGGATTGTGGTATCAGTCGCATGATGGTTCTTTTGTGACCGTTGACGCAAACACATAGCCTTCGCCGCGAACAGTCTTGATCAGCTTAGGTTCGCGACCATCGTCATCCAGGCGTTTGCGCAGCCGCCCTACCTGTACGTCGATGCTACGGTCAAAGGGCAGCGCCTCTTTGCCCTTGGCCAGGTCCAGGATTTGATCACGACTGAGGACCCGGTTGGGGTGATCGAGAAAGATACGCAGGAGGCGATACTCACCGCCACTCAAGGGGACGACCACACCGTCGGCAGTGACCAGGTGGCGGGCACGGGTGTCCAGCAGCCAATCGCCGAAGCGCAGGCGCCCGCAAGGCGTTGCATCCCCGTCGGTTGCCGGCAGCGACCGTAGTCGACGAAGTACGCCCTTGATACGGGCCAGTAGCTCGCGCGGGTTGAAGGGCTTGGTGACGTAATCATCGGCCCCAATCTCCAGGCCGACGATGCGGTCGGTCTCCTCGCCCAGGGCCGTCAACATGATGACGGCGACATTCGAGTTGGCCCGCAGCCGCCGGCACAGGCTCAGGCCGTCCTCGCCCGGCAGCATCAGGTCGAGAACGATCAGGTCGAAATGCCCTCGGTCCAGTTCCGCAAACATACCCTTGCCGTTCGCCACCGTGGTCGCCCGCAGGCCGTGTTTTTCCAGGTAGGTCTTCAACAGCTGGCGAATGTCCTTGTCATCATCGACGATCAGGATATGGTCTATTTTTACGTTCATAAGAGTATTTATACGGCCTTAAGCGAAACGGGTCATTGGGGATATTGTAACCCAATGTAACAGGATGGCCGCTGGACACAGTCAGTTACAAAAAAGGGGTTTCTCGACATATGCCAGTTACACGGGGATGGTTTATTGGGCACCGTGAAGTATCTCTCAACCTTAACGAAAGGAGAACTACTATGAAAGCGAAAACTTTACTCACTGCCATCATCGGTGCGACCCTGGGGCTGGGACTAGTCTACGGCGGCACTGCCTTTGCCCAACACGGTGGATATGGCATGGGCAATATGAGTGGTGGCGGTATGGGGATGATGAGTCGCGGCGGTATGGGGATGATGAGTCGCGGCGGTATGGGGATGGGCGCCATGGGTATACTCGACCTCAGCGATGCCCAGCGCACGAAGATCAGGCGTATACAAAATGACTTGCGCAAAAAGAACTGGGCCACCAAGGGCAAGATCATGGACGAGCGTACCCGGGTACAGGATTTATATGCGAAAGATACGCCTAGTTCCAAAGCCATCGGCGCCGTCTATGGTCGGATCTTCGCTCTCAAGCGGCAGATGATCGAGGCCGGTGTTACCGCCAAGAACCAGCAGATAGCTGTCCTCACTCCCAAGCAACGCCAGAAAATGAAGGCCTTCCACCGCAACAAGTTGACCGGCGGTAAGGACAAGCGGAAGTAATGCCTTGTTATAGTACTTGGACCACGAAACAAGAGCCCGGCTTCCGCCGGGCTCTTTCGGTTCTAGCTGTTTAATGTATGGTAAGGTGCCCGCATAAGCGAGTCCTTGCCCAGTACAGCCGATCTTTATTTTGCTTGACACTATTATATTGGGCCGGCCAGCCAACAATAAAAACCCAGTATGCTGGGATATATAATTTTCTAATTCGGTTACTGCATATTTCCCGGAGTGAATATGAGACAGTTGATCCTTTCCATTGCTGTTTTTTTGTTGATACCAGTTTCGTCATTCGCGGTGTCTGTACCTCCCGCCGTTAGCCCACAGTGGCTGATCAAACACTTGGGGCGCACGGATCTAAAGATAATTGAGATATCTGATGTGAGCTCTTTTTCTTTCGATGGCCATATTCCCGGGAGTGTCTATGCGACCAAGAGCGACTGGCGTTATGTCGCTGATGACGGCGCCTTGGTCCACTTCCCTACTCGCAAGCTGCAGGAAATTATCCGCGACCTTGGTGTTAATGACGGTGACGGGGTCGTAATCTATTACAAGGGCAATGATATTAATGAAGTCCTCGGCACATTCTACCTGTATTGGCTATTTCACTTGCTGGGACATACCAATGTCGGCATCCTGGATGAAGGTTGGCACGGTTGGTTGGAGGCCCGAGGACCAATCGATGAATCGCTCCCGGTGGTCAAGCCCGGCAGCTTCGTCGCTCGCCCACTTCCAGCCCTAGAGCTGTCAACAACAGAACTGAACCGCATACGGGGGCTTTATCTGCTTGTAGACGGCCGGCCCACCACCCACTTTGCGGGCGTAGATAAGTTCCAGGCCAACACGAGATATGGCCGCATTCCCGGCAGTGTGAGTCAGCCGTGGAGGGACTATGTACATAAAGACGCCAAGGGCCGTCTGTACGCGAAAGCTCCTAAAATACCACCGCTCTTGAAACGGCTGAGAATTAAACAGGACCGGCCGATCCTCCTGACCTGTTTCGGCGGCACGGGCTCAGCATTCAACTATGCTATGTTTTATGCCGCTGGTTTCAGGAACCTGCGTGTAGACGATGCGGGGCTCAGGCGTTGGAACGAGCGCAAACTCCCCCTTGAAAAGACCAGGGGGGTGAAATAAACATATCCTAAATTCCGGTCCACCTCACGTCATGACTCCTTGCCTGTCATCCCCGGATGCATACATGAAAGCGACTTTAGAGGTTTCTTTCCTTGACATATAAGCTACACTCATCTTGTATAAATTTATTTAGTTGTGGCTTCTCATTTCCGGATTCAAGACTTTCTAGTGCTAAAGACCGGAATTCAACATCGGCTACCCCGAGATGCGCCCATCCTTATGGTCCTATTATCTATTTCGTCCATCATGTATGCCCCCTTAAGACATGGTAAAGGGCTGTCGGATATGGAGATCCAGTAAGAGGGTAAGTATGATCAAACAACTTGCGGGAAAAACAGCGAAGGCCATGATATTGCGGTTAATAATAATCGGGCTTGTGTTTACCTTGCCTAATGGGCCTGTGTACTCATCCGAGTTAGAAAGCCTTATGTCTAATCTCGGAATTAAATACGTTCAAAAGAAAATTTATGCACCAGACTTCACGTTGCCAAACTTAGAAGGAAAAAAAGTCAGCCTGAGGGACTATCGAGGTAAGGTTGTATTCTTGAATTTCATGGCAACCTGGTGTCATTGGTGCAGGAAAGAAATGCCCCATCTGCAGAAGCTTCATGATCAATTCAAAGACAATGGCTTAGTTATAGTGGTGGTCTATACCGATTTGAAAGGGGCAGAGTCAGTGATCCCTTTTGTCAAGAAAAATGGTTATACCTTCGCTATCAGTTCAGGAGTGTTAGATCCCGATGGTGAGGTGAGCAGGTTATACGGAGTTAGCGCGACTCCATCCACATTTTTGCTCGACCGGAATGGAATGATAGTCGGTTGGGGATTCGGTTATCGTGACTGGTCAAGCAAGAATGGCCGCAATATAATAAAAAAACTTCTTGAATCAAAATAAGGTCGACAACGCGCAAGCACTATCGATTGGTTCGACTAACATATTCAGTACACACCTTGTTATCGGAGCAGGCAAGATTTAGCATTAGCTGCTACGTCAGCAGAACCGGGACAGTTGATGGACTTATAACTTTCCTGCTAACGCTGCCGACCGGGAAATCATAGCGTCAGTCGGCCCGTGATCCAAGGACGATCAACTCGGCCGCTCCACAATCCTGTCTCCATGAGCCAATCTGTATGTTCCGGCTAGTCTCGCAGTATTTCACCGATTCTTTCTGAGGTTTCGATATCTATGGCGTGAAGGGTTAGCCCGGACTTCTCACCAGGCGGCCGCCATTTATTGATATTTTTCATGAAAACAAGAGCATATGCGTTATCTTAGATTTACCCACTGTTCGAAATTATGGCCTATCCCGGCCCTGGCTTGTCTGCGCACACCTGAATTTGCTCTTCATTCAAGTTGTAGCTACGGCTACAACTTTCACTCCAGAGCGGCGCACCCCTCAAGGGGGCTCTTTTTAGTACCCCCTTGAGGGGTGTATCGAGATTCAGCCGCACCTGTCCTGCGCGACGTGCAGGACGCACTAATGCCGCGAAGCCCATGGATGGGTGAGAGCGGCCAGCATCCGGGATCCTGGTGAGAAGTCCGGGCTAGGAGAAAATAAGGCCCATAGAAAATAGAGCCTGACTCGAATATTCTGAATCATCCGGTTTGCATTGTTTTAATTTCTCCGTGTTTATAACTTATTGTCACAAACGCAGGTCTTTAAGTAAAACGGGTCATGGGAATATTGTAACCCTATGTAACGGGATGTCCGTTGGACACAGTCAGTTACAAAAAAGGGGCTCCACGACATTTACCGGTTACACAGTCGTGGTCTACTAGGAACCGTGAAATATTCCTAAACCTTCAATGAAAGGAGAACAACTATGAAAGCGAAAACCCTACTCACTGCCGTCATCGGCGCGTTCCTGGGACTGGGCCTTGCCATCGGTGGGACTGCCTTTGCCCAGCACGACAGATATAACAGCGGCCACGGCATGGGCACGGGGTCGATGGGCCACGGCAATACCAGAGTGGCGACTGATCACCATGCCGGTGGTGGACATGGAAACCAGGGTCACTATCGTGACCATCACGCCGCCGGTGGTGGACATGGCCACGATGATACCGACCATCATGCCGTCACACCCAAGACCAAAAAGAAGGGTAAGACCAAGCGCTAAGATCGCCCCGGCCTGATCCTCGTTCGACAATCCAGAGCCCGGCACCGCCGGGCTCTGTTTTTTCGTGAGCAAAAATGAGTGAGTGAAAAACTTGGTCTTGCGTTAGCTATGTAATATCGATTGCATCGACAAGCCTACAGAATATATCTAAGCCACCTTGTCGTAGGTGGTAAGTAGTTAGGGTAATTACAGCCCCCTCAGGGCAGACATTTAAACACCGCAATTACTGGAGCTGCCTTTTTGTGCATTTGGCGCCAGGCCCGCGATAACCAGGCGCTGATGCACATTCTTCTGCCAACCGCCGAATGAAGAAAAGGTCTTGCTGAGGATTTTTTCCGAACGCAACTGGTCCCAGTTCGTCTTTTCCAGTTTTTGGAAGAAATAGGCCATCTCGATGTATTCATCAGGATACCAGTAGCTGTTGGCGATGCGGCCGATCGTATAGAGTTCATTGACGCTGGCACCTTGCGAGGCCGCAAGTTCGTAAAGGCCGAGTAATGCCGATCCGTGATTGCAGTCCTGAAAGAAGGTGGAATTATTACAACAGGGCCGGTAGCTGTTGTTCGCCGCCGTAAGAACTGTGGTCTCCTGTGAGGGTTTTAGAGGAATGGCCGCGACTTTGTTGAAATAACCACCACCGCGGGGCGCCCGACCCAGGATCCAGCCGCCGGTACTGGCATAACGACCGAGATTCGGGCCTTTCAACGGGCTTTTCTCATTGAATCGGGTCTTTGTGGCGATACCGAGCGGCCACAACAGGTTGAGCAGAAAAGGTGCTGTTTGAAAACTCAGGGTTATCGGCGTCGATGACGGTTTTGTGAACAATTGCTCGATCCATTGAGGGACCCCACCTCGTCTTGCATATACCCGCCTAAATTTTTCGGGGGAGATGACACCGGCCGTTACCAGACGCCGAATCGAGTCACCGAAAGACACGTCTATCTTTTTTCCCTGTAAGGGCAACACCTTGCGGAACAGTGCACTGAGTGCCGCATTCTGTTTTCCCTTTACATAGCTCAGAAATGATGTGCTGTTGCTGGCCCAGAACAGCGAACCGGCAATGCCACCCAGGGTGCCAACACCGAATGCAGTCGTTGAATAGATAAGAAAACGCCGTTTTGAGATATTAGGGAGATTTGATTCGTTCATGTTCCTGGCCTTGTCTCAGTGTCTGGAATGGGTATGTGCTGATCGAGTGGTATGCTCGAGTCATACTTTAATCTACATATTACTTCATAGTATATGCCATATGCTCTTTATTTCCTGTGAGCAGGGCAGAACGACTGCGAAGACAACATGCCCGGTTTGGGCGTGATCAATACGCGGCAGTTCTCGCATTCGCAATACCACTGACAGGCATCCGTCGGCATGGTTTCGGTTTTTTAATAGCCGCAGTGTGGACAGATCAGGGTGGATTCAATGATAATTTCTTCTTGCATGCCGATTTTCTCCGCCCTTGATGGCGCAGTTTCGAAGCTGCTGTTGGCATGAAGTCTAAATCCTGTACCCTACTGCAGGGTCAAGGCCGATCAACCTATCGTTCCAAAAAACGGCACTACCCGTATCAGCCAGTAGGCGAATGTCGACAGATAACCGGTAACCATGGCGATCCCCATGATGACCAATAGCACCGCGCCGCCGATTTGCAGCGATCGCCCCATACGGCGCATGGTCTGCATCCGGCGGATGAAGTGGCCGGTGAATGCCGCGGCAATGAGAAACGGCACCGCCAGACCGAGCGAATAAATCGCCAGTAGCGTCATACCGCCGCTGATCTCCGTCGTCGTTGCGCTCAGCATCAGTACCGCGCCCAGCACCGGGCCGATGCACGGTGTCCAGCCGAAACCGAATGCCAGCCCGAGGACATAAGCGGAGAGCGGGTGGCCGCGCTTGGGGTTGGGGGTAAAGCGGAGCTCACGATGGAGCCAGGGAATCTTCACGAGGCCGGACAGTAGCACACCGAAGATGATGACTATCGACCCGCCGATGATATTAGTCTCATAGCGGTATTTAAGCAGGAGCTGGCCCAGCGCCGTGGCGCTGGCACCGAGGATGATAAAGATCGTGGTAAAGCCGAGGACAAAAAAGATGCTCAGCAAGACTGCAGTACGGCGGGCATCGACTTTGAACGGACGCTGTAAGTCTTCCACCGTCTGGCCGGCGATGTAGGACAGGTAGCCGGGTACCAACGGCAGCACGCATGGCGACAGGAACGATATCAGCCCCGCCAGGAAAGCGGTGAATATGCCGATGCCGGATATTTCAAACATCTTTATTCCTTACTACGATCAGTCAATATCAGGATGCGCATTATGGCATTATTTCGGCGAGGGATCGTGCCCAAGTCTTGGGCCTGTATCTTCATTGCATGAAACAGACAAACCTGTGTCCAGCGTATACCCTCAATAAGAGATAAATAGCTGGTGTGATCTTTATGTTTGAAGTATGAAGTGGACCCCGTCACTGACAAGACCGAGTAAAATAATCAATCTATATCATTAACAAATAGGCATATAAAAATTATGGATTAACTTACTATAACTAACTTGACTCAGATCAAAGTTCATTTGTCCGCTGCAACTTATGTTAGGGACCGTAAAAAATTACATTCGACCTCTTCAACAAAGAAGTGATAAGGGGAATCATCTTGAAAACGCTAGTCGGCATGTTTGTGGGTCTGGTCACATTGATTACTCTGATCAGTTTCACTTGGGTGAACACCGTGCAGGCGATCCCGGCCTTCGCCCGCAAATACGAGAAGGCGTGTAGCAGCTGCCACACGGCCTGGCCAATGTTGAACAAGGCCGGGCGCGTCTTCAAGGAGGCCGGCTACCGATTCCCGTCGGAAGACCAGCGCTCGCAAAAGATCAAGGGCATCACCTGGGGCAAGAACTTCCCCCTCTCGGTTGTGATGAAACTGCAGCCCTATGACAAGGTGGACAGCGCCAATGATCCCAAGTTACGGGCGGTGCATGAGATCGAACTATTGGTCGCCGGGGCAATCGGCAAGGCCTGGTCGGGCTTCTTCGAGTATGAGGCTGAGGATGAGGGGAACTTCGATCTGGAATTTGGCCATGCGGCAGTGACCTGGAATTACTCCAAGGCACTGAATGTCCAGTTCGCCAATTCACCGGCCACTTTCGCCGATCCCTATGAAACCTATTCTATGCGGCGGTTGACCCGTGGACCGGCCTTCCTTATCGATAACGCTTATGGTGGTGCCGACAATAATGGTAATTTACGTACAAACCGGCAAACCGTATCGCTCTACGGTCGACCGGCATCCAAGGTGTTTTACAGTGTCGGGCTCAGCGGCGCCAGTGGCGATAACGAGGGCAAGGCTCCGGGGACGGTGCACGCGCGGGTGGCCTGGGATGTGACCCCAAAAATCATGGTCGGGCTGCTGTATCTCGACGGTACCTGTGATGCCGCAGTGTGTACAGTTGATCGAGACTTCAATCGGACCGGAATCGATGTCCAGGCCGATGTCAACAATTTCCGCTTTAATGCCGCATTCCTGACAACGGAGGACGACAATGCACTGGCGACGGCAACCACTGAGGATGATGCTTTCTATGTGCAGGCATTCTATGTCGTCAAAGATGGCAGACGGCCGAAGTGGGTGCCACTCGTGCGTTATGACAGCGTAGAAGCCAGTAACGGCACGACCGAGCGCAAGGCCGTTACCGCTAATGTCGGTTACTATTTCAAGGAAAACATCAAAGGTTACCTCGAATACTATAATGAGATCGATGACACGATAGATGGCCTTGAGGATAGCCGGGTGACCCTGCAGCTCGAGCTTGGGTTCTAGATCAAAGTATTGCGTTTTAGATCAAAATATTGTAAAAAATAACCAATGAGTAGTTATAATGAGTAGTTATGCAGTAAATCTTGGACAGGCAGGGACGCAAATAGGCAGGTGGTTTTTCGCCACCTGCTTTATTTTTGTTGTCGGCGTTTCCGTCGCCTCCGGGGCGAATGAAGACGGGGAGTCGATCTTTCGCAAGCAGTGCAGTCAATGTCACGACCTGCCAGATACGAAGAAGTTGACAGCTGAAGGCTGGGTAAAGCGGTTAAATTTGATGGCGCCGATGGCGGGTCTGAACAAGAAACAAAAGGCCAAGGTGCTGAGCTTCCTCCAATCCCACAGCAAACAGGCTACCAAGGTCGTTTCCCTGGCCGATGATAAGCGCCTGTTCGAAGAAAAGTGTACATTGTGTCACAATACCAACCGCATTCTCCTTGAACCCTTGACACCCAAGTCGCGTCGCCACATCGTGTTGCGTATGCAGCAGCGTGCTCCGGCTGGCTGGATTACCGCGGCAGAAGGCAATAGGATTCTCAAGTTTCTGGAAAAGGGTGCCCCCGGCGTCAAAAAACCGGTTCGTAAGGCTATTAATGGCGGTGCAAAAGTGATATTTCAGAAACGCTGTTCGACCTGTCACTCGCTTGAACGGGTATACCTCAAGCTCGGGAAGAGCAAAGGTAAAGATAAGGGAAAAGCCTGGATGCATATTGTCGATCGTATGCAGAAAAAATCGCCGCAATGGATCGATAAGGCCGAAGCCAAACAAATTCTCAAGTATTTAAGCGGGATCCAGGCGGGGGAAAAGCACTAACCTTCTGGTATCGTACCCCCAGCTCCACATATGATGCCGGCCAGGCATCAGTATTTCGTGATATCTCTCAGCATATTGCCGATTTTTCTCCCAGAGCTCATATCCTGATTAATACCTGTCAGCCTGGGAGATAGGTATATCGTCGGTTTTGCCCTTCCGGTTTCTTCGTTCACAGATTATGATTGTTTAGTAACTACCATTGTGCATTGACTATGAAAGTTCCCCATTGTCTTAGATGGCTACTGGTTCTAGGCACAGCTATGCTTGTGTCCTGCAGCCAGTCAGATGATACCGATAGCGGTACAGCAATCGAGGATGGCGCCCTAATGGCGCCCCAGAGCAAAGCGCGGGGATTCTCTATGGAGAGCCTGAACCGCGGGGCCAGGCTTTTTCAGCAAAACTGTGCCCAGTGTCATGGGCCCGAGGCCCAGGGCCATCCCGACTGGCAGCGCCAGAGCAAGTTCTATGCCGCCGCACCACCGTTGAACGGTAAGGGCAATGACTGGAAGCTGAGCAAGGCGAAATTCGCGCGCATCGTTAAATACGGGTTGAGCCGGAATGGCGTCGCCATCATGCCGGCCTGGCATGCCCGTCTGAGCGACCGTGATATCGATGACATCATTACCTGGAGTCAGGCACTGTGGCCGACAGACGTGTATGAGAAATGGCTCAAGGCAAATAAAGGCGCCCCGATAAAACGCGGCACAAAACCTGCGAGCAGGCCCAAGGCGGGATGATAACGCCGGTCTAATCAATGTGGGGATGTCAGTTCCCCGCTCCTCCATTCCCCCATCAGAGAATATAGAAGATGGGTTCTGTAATGATGAGGCATTTCCCAAATCAGGGTCACGTACTGGACCGTGTCCAGAATGCCAATTGGTCCTGAATATCTCTCTTTAAACCTATTTATATTGCTACCACTGCAATAGGCCAGATATGGACATATCCCATTGTTTTTTATAGATGATACAGCCATTCATGATGTGAGTAGTCATTGACCAAGGCATGGTCGTGAACTAAATAATAAGGGGGAGGTGCTGTTTCTGGCAGGCCTTTTGCATGGGATTAGCCTAGGCTACTATCTAAAGTAGTACATATACGTTGCTATCTAGTAATGACGGGTGGGTATGTGTGTCTGTCGATACACACAAGAATGTAAAAAAATGGAAAACACACGAGAGCTTGGGAGGCGCTGCTGCAGGGTTGCTATTAGCCTGCACGCAGCCGTAATAATTTTCTCGTCCACACAAGTTTCCGCAGAGGAACTGCCCTCTGAGGAGGATTTTCTTGGCGAGGTCCCGGTCGTACTCTCAGTGACCCGCTTGAAGCAACCCCGTGCCGAGACCCCCGCTTCCATTACTATTATAGATAGGAAGATGATCGATGCCTCCGGTGCTCAGGAGATCCCGGATCTGCTGCGTCTGGTACCAGGTTTTCAGGTCGGCCACCTTAATGATGCTCGCACTACCGTTACCTACCATGGTTTTTCTGATGAATTCGCCCGTCGCATGCAGGTATTGATTGATGGACGTTCCGTTTACACGCCTATGTTCGGGGGAGTTAACTGGGCTGACTTGGCAGTGGATATCGAAGACATCGAGCGAATCGAGATCATCCGTGGGCCTAACTCAGTAACTTATGGCGCCAATTCCTTCCTGGCCGTTATCAACATAATTACCCGCCACTCCAGCAGCAAGCCCGGCCAAGAAGTCATGTTGACCGGCGGCAATCATGGTGTCAATGGTGATAACGGTATGGAAAAAGTCATGTATCGTTTCAGCGGAGGAACGAAAAAGTTTACCTACCGGGTGACTGCCAGTAAGCGCAAGGATGACGGGTTTAGAAACATTAACGATACCAAGGAGGTATCACTGCTAACTTTTCGGGGTGATTATCAGGCCAGTAACCGTGACAGTATAGAGATACAGTTTGGTTTCAATGATGGTATCCGCCAGACTGGCGCAATCAGTAAAACAACCGATCCTTTGCGCGATATTACGATTGATTCCAACTTTCAGCAGATAAAATGGACCCGCCAGGTCAAACAGGATGAGTCCGTCAGCGTTCAGTTTTATCATAATTACTATGATTCGCAAGATTCATACCAATTTCCATTTAGTATTTTTACTGCTGTTCCGATCGAGGGCTATAAGACCGAGCGCTATAATATTGAATTCCAGCATACGCTTAAACCACATAAACAATGGCGTATAGTCTGGGGTGCTGAGGCCCGGCTTGACAAGGTGACAGCAGCAGGCTGGTTAAATTCATCCAGTGTTAGCGAAAATAATGTATATCGTCTGTTCGTAAATGGTGAATGGCGGTTCAGGCCCAAGTGGATTATGAATATCGGTACCATGGTTGAGAAGAATGACTTGACCGGTACTGATGTCTCGCCCAGGGTTGCCCTGAACTATCGTTTGTCACCACAAAATACCTTCAGATTTGTTCACTCCCGGGCCACACGGACACCATCCATCCTGGAGGAGCGGGCGAACAGTCGGATCTTTTTGATGCCCGGAGGGTTTTTTGACCAACTCTTCCTCAGTGACGGTAATTTAAAGCCGGAGAAGATTAAGTCCAATGAGATCGGTTACCTTTTTCAATCCAAATCAAAAAAGGTGCTAATGGATCTGAAGTTATTCTGGGATGAGATCGACGATGTCATTGCCTTAGCTGCTGACCCCCTGATCTCAGATAACTTGCCCTTTCCGCTTCCGTCTAATGGGGCAGGTGTATTTATCAATGGCGGGGAAGCCAAAATCCGCGGCGCTGAAGTGGAATTTCGCTATAGTCCGACACCGAAGACCCGCTTTATCCTGGCATTGGCCTACGCTAATCAAAGAGGGACGATTGTAACCGACATCAACCCGACGGTAATAGCTCAGACTAAAACGACCACACCTGTTCATACACAAAGCCTGATGGTTATTCACGAGTTTCCCAAAAAAATCCTGGCGAGTGTAACGATATACAAAATGTCAAATATGTCATTTGGATTAGGTGATAATACCAGTGGTTATAATAGCGTGGATATGCGAGTGGCGAAGAAATTCAAGACCCGGCGCATCAATGGTGAAGTGGCTGTTATCGGCCAGAATCTGACAGGGGATTATTTTGATGCCGATCTGAAATTCGTGTTCGATAAGCGCTTTTTCCTAGCCTTGAAGCTTGGCTTCTAGCTGAATTCGGGTAATGTTTCGACTCAATACAGATAATGCGCGGATATATAAGAATAATCGTCAATACTGCACAACAGATGGCACTGACTAGGTGTTTATCGTTATTTATCGGATTACTGTTTGTATTTCTTCCTAATTTTCTTCCACAGGCAACAGCCGCTCGACAAATCGATAGTATACTTATCGTAACGAGTAAAACGACAGGTGCCTATGAGAAGGTAGTTGATGTCATTAAAGTCACGCTGAAGAAGAATAAAACTAATGAGTATAAACTATTAGTTATAACACCTGATAAATTCAATAAAGACCAGTTTTCAGCTAAAAGAGCCGGTCACCCAAGACTGATAGTGACGGTCGGTAGCCGGGCAGCCAAGAAGGTATATGATGCAGGTATAACGGTACCGGTTCTCAATACGCTTATCCCCCGGGCTGCTTTTCTCAGGCTCTATGAAAATAAGAATAGTAACGGTCATAGCAGACATTCAGCGATATTTATCGATCAACCCCTGATACGACAGATTAACCTCATTCATACAGCCCTGCCTGATCGCAAACGTGTCGGGGTAATTCTCGGCCCTAGCTCAAAAAATATTATAAAGGAGATCGATGCCACCAAAGGGGTGAGCAAGGTGCGCCTAACGATCAGGACCATTAGTAAGGACGAAAATCTGATCAAAGTATTAAACCGTCTACTGGAATATACCGATGTCCTATTGGCAATTCCAGACCGGGCCGTCTTTAATCGCGGAACTGTGTACCACTTTCTGCTAACGACTTACCGGCAAAATGTACCAGTGGTCGGATATTCAAAGGCCTATGTCAATGCCGGCGCACTGTTAGCAGTGTACTCAACCCCGGAAGATATCGGTCTTCAAACAGGCGAACTGATTCAACTATTACTGCGAAAGAAAAAATATAGTCTACCTGCACCACAGTTTCCGAAGTACTTCTCGGTAGCGATCAACTATCAGGTAGCCCGATCTATGGGTATCAACCTAGAGAGTGAGGCTGTAATCGAACGAAAAATACGCGAGAACGAGAATTAATTGATGTGAAAAACTGGAGCATAAAGAAAAAAGTATTGCTGCTTGCGTTGCTGCCAGCCACGGTTATTGCGTTGGTGTTAGGGGCATATTTCATTATTACCCAGGTCACAGATCTTAATCAGTCACTCGAGAATCGTGGTTTTGCCATAATCCGCCAATTAGCACCCGCCAGTGAATATGGTGTTTTTGCTGGTAATCGACCGGTGCTGAATAGTCTGGCCAATACTGTGCTCAAGGAGTCCGATGTCAGGTCAGTCTCTATTAGAGATCGCGAGGGCACTGAAATCATCAGCGCCGGCATGAAAGCAAATAACTATGAACCTTTCAAGCAGAACGATAAATCCATTAGCTATCGGGTATCAAAGAATAACGATTCTTATATCTTCAGGGCGCCAATTTATCAGAGTTTGATGGCTGTGGAGGATTTCGAGTCAGAGGAGATAGCGACCAGTGACAAGAAGAAGATAATCGGCTGGGCCTATGTCGAGTTGTCGCTCACTCAAACGAAGGCCCGTCAGATTAAAATCATTACCATAGGTTTTTTGATCACCCTGTTGATGTTGATTGTATCGGTACTGCTGGCACGACGCATAGGAAGCAATATCTCCGAACCAATCGTGAGCCTCACTGATGCAGTAGAGATGCTCGAGCGGGGGCATCTCGAAACCCGCGTATATACTAATTCCGGTGCGGAACTTAAAACGCTTGAATTTGGTATCAATGCGATGGCCTTGGCACTGCAATCGGCAACAGAAAATCTCCAGGAACAGGTTGATGTTGCAACAGCAGAATTGCGAGAAACACTGATTCAACTAGAAAGAAAAAATGAGGAAATTGAACAGGAGAGGAAAAGAGCGTTATCGGCGAATACAGCAAAAAGTCAGTTTTTAGCGAATATGAGCCATGAGTTAAGGACGCCCCTAAATGCAATCATTGGCTACAGCGAGATGCTCCATGAAGATGCGGAGAAAATGAAGCTTGAACAATTTATTCCAGATCTTAAGCAGATCAATGTCGCCGGTAAACACCTGTTGATATTAATCAACGATATTCTCGATCTCTCAAAAATAGAGGCCGGGAAAGTAGAGCTCTATCTTGAAACCTTCACCGTCAAGCATATGATTAATGATGTAATAAACACAATTCAACCGCTTGCCGATAAAAATAAAAATAAGATCAGCATAAAAATATCTGATTCTATCGATACGATGCATACAGACCTGACAAAATTGCGCCAGACTTTATTTAACTTATTAAGTAATGCCTGTAAGTTTACTAACCGTGGGGTAATTACACTTACAGTCGACAGCGAGAACAAACTTGCTGGCAACAGGATAATTTTTCGTCTCAGTGATAGCGGTATTGGAATGGAGCCAGAACAGATGCGACGGGTTTTTGAGGCTTTCTCCCAGGCCGATACCACAACTACGAGAAAATTCGGAGGGACCGGCTTAGGATTGGCGATTAGCCGGCGGTTTTGTGAGATGCTAGGTGGAGATATCCAGGTGGAGAGTATTCCGGGTACAGGGACAACATTTATTGTTAACCTCCCAATCAATGGTCCTATGCAACAGACCACTGATCAAGATAATGAAGACCTGCCATCAAGACAGCTAGCTGATCCGACTGAGGCTCGTTACAGTAAGGAGATGGATCCACATCCAAACGGAGAGCGCCGTCAACGTGTCAGTACGGTCTTGGTTATTGATGATGATCCCACTGTACATGACCTGATGCGCCGTTATCTGACTAATGAGGGGTTTAAGGTGGAGACCGCTCTAGGCGGGGAAGCAGGCCTTGCTAAAGCCAAAGCAATCAGGCCGACCGTAATTACATTGGATGTATTGATGCCAGGTATGGACGGCTGGACTGTACTGCGTGAATTAAAAGATGATCCGATACTGTCCCATATACCGGTTATCATGCTGACTATGGTCGATGATATGAGTATGGGATACGCGTTGGGGGTTACGGATTACATTACAAAACCAGTCGACCGGGAGCTTCTTCTAGCGTCAATTAGAAATACGGTGCGTATCAGATCCACTTTGCCGATTCTGGTAGTTGATGATGATATTGGTAGCCGTAGGCTGCTTAAACGCATGCTCGAGCTAGAGAACTGGAAAGTCAATGAGGCCAGTAACGGTCGTATGGCTCTGGAAATGATTAAAGAAGACCGTCCGGCATTAATCCTGCTTGATCTTATGATGCCAGAAATGGATGGCTTCAAATTTATAGATGAGTTGAGAAAACTGGATAAAAATAAACGGATTCCCGTTATTGTGCTGACGGCAAGAGACTTAAGTGAAACTGAACACCGACTACTCAAGGATCACGTTAAGGGTATTCTGCAGAAGGGTGCTTTTAAACGAGATGAATTGTTACATCAGTTACAAGAGCTTGTCATACTGTGCCTGAAAAAGGATGCAAGTCAGGAGGAAGATAATGCCTAAGATATTGCTTGTGGAAGACAATGAGATGAATCGCGATATGCTTTCCCGAAGGTTGGTCAGAAATGATTTTGAGGTCGCCATTGCCGTAGATGGTCAACAGGGTATCGACTTGGCTGTGAGTGAAAATCCGGACGTTATCCTTATGGATATGAGCCTCCCAGTGGTTGATGGTTGGGAGGCGACCCGGCAAATCAAGTCCAATGCGGATACAGGTTCTATCCCAATCATCGGTCTTTCGGCTCATGCTATGTCAGGGGATAGGGAGAAGGCGGTAGAAGCAGGTTGCGATGACTATGAAACCAAGCCGATTAATTTCTCTAGATTATTAAAGAAGATCAGAACATATCTTTAAGATCTGTTTCTAATCATTCATCGAATAGGTTTAGCCAGTTTGGTCCACCACCGGCGATGATGATGTTGAGCAGGCCTAATGTTAAATTAATGACAATTAGCACTCTGATCCGTTTTAGATTATTGTCAGGCAGCCTGAAATTCCTTATCCGCTACATATTTCCGCAGCCTTCTGTAAGGCGAAAAAATAGACATGCAGAAAGATCAGCGTCATAACAATGGCAATACCGTGCATGAGTTCTACATGGAGGCCGACCCCCTGAAAGCCACCATACTCGACAAAGACTACCCGGTAACCACTGACAAACAATAAAACGACAGCGGCCCATACCCAGGGAAAGAAACGATCAAACGTCCGCGCCCAGAGAGACAACCGTAGCGGCGCCTCTAAAATATCCTGGGCTGCCGGACGCAGTGTAACATTGGCAAAAAACATTCCGCCGATCCATACGGTAACGGCGAGTAAGTGTAGAGCGATAGCAATAGGCACGGCTCATTAGTCTATATATTATGGATTTATGTCAGTGCTTAGTCGGTTTTGGTGGATGATTCTTCATTTAGGATAGCAATCAGGCCTTCAGTTCGGTTTCTGATTTCATCGCGAGTATCGCGAAAGACAGTCATGATCTCCTCCTCGGTTCCCTTGGCTTGGACCGGATCCTCCAACGGCCAGTGTAGCTTTCGTTTGTTACCGACAGTCGGACAATGCTCGTCTGCATGGCCGCATACCGTAATGATAATGTCGGCCCAGTCCAGCATGTCGGTAGTCAGCTGTGTTGATTCCTGATTTGAAATGTCTACCCCGGCCTCCTGCATGACAGCGATGGCACGTGGGTTTTTGCCATGGGCCTCAATACCTGCAGAACGCGCAAACAAAATGTCTTTCCCCAGTATGTTGGCCCAACCCTCGGCCATTTGTGAGCGGCAGGCATTGCCGGTGCATAGAAATAAAACCTTGACCCGGTTATTATTCATACTACTTTGTCTGTTAGACTCAAATTCTTATTTAATATATCAACATTATCCACGGATCTATGCAGCCCTTACAAGACCTGTCACTGGATGAATTGCACAATCGAACTGTATCAGTCTATCGGCAGGGTGGCAGTACCCGACCCGAGGTCAGTCTGGTCAGGCTCGATACTATCGAGGCGGTACTCAAAGACTACAATCGCAGTGACCCGTGGTTCAGCCGCATATTCGGGACACTGCTGGCGCAGCGGGAGGCATCTGCCTTGCTACAGCTCCAGGGTATTTCAGGGGTACCGGCGCTAATTGCCCGCGTGGATAAAAAGGCAGTATTGATACGTTATGTCGCCGGCAAAGACGCAAAGCAATTCAATAGCGGCGAACTACCCGAGAGCTTCTTCCGGCAGTTGTACGACTTAGTAAGTGCAATACATCAACGTGGTGTCGCCCATTGTGATCTACGCAGTTTCGGTAACATCCTGGTAACCGAAAGTGGTTCGCCCTGCCTGGTCGATTTTGTATCCCGTATACGCCAGGCGAAAAAATGGAATCTCTACGGCCGCTGGTTGTTTGACAAGTTCTGTCAGGCAGATATCGTTGCCATTGCGCGGCTTAAGCAGCGCCTGGCACCGGAGTTGCTGACGGCTGAGGAAAAGGCAAGACTGGCGCGTGATCGAAAGTCCTTGCTGGAACGGGTCGCCCGTATGATCGGCAAGAGTGTGCGTAACCTCAGTCGCTGGTTATTGACCAAGCGTTCGTAAAATAAAACTGATTTGTTGGTTAGTGCCGTTTAAGCCAGTTAATGACATGTTCTTTCAGCAGGTCATAACGGCCGGAATAGAAATGATCAGCACCGGGTATCCGGGTCTGTTGATAGCCCTTGTTCCCGATCGCTCTCGCAGCCTTCAGGCGTAAGACGGCATTTCTCAGGACGGAATCCGTGTCCTCTTCACCGACGATGTCGAGGACTGGTCGGCGAATATCGCGCAGGCTCTTCTGCGGACTGGTATAGCTGAATTTACTCGGAATGTCGTCGGCACCGAGGGAAATCATGCTTTGAATCTTTGTCTTGCGGCGCTCCCCCAGATATGCAATCCCGGTGGTGCCACCGAGGCTATGGCCAATAAAATGAATCCCGGTTATCCCCCGTTTCTTTAGGAAGCCAATGGCAACATCGATCCGTTCAAAGGCCTCGGGGAAGGTTTTGACATAGGCTTTGGCCTTGGCGTCTGCCGCCAGTATTGGTAATTGAATGGAAAGGGTATGCCAACCAGCCTTGGCGATATCGACGCGCAGTCTGTTGACTTTATCCCAGGTAGGATGGACCCCGAGTCCATGTAAAAGAACGACTCCAACTTTACTTGGTGTTTCCGGTTTAGTATAAACAGCCAGGAACTTGATTTGATTGTTGGGATTAATCAACCATAGTGGTTCGCCGACAAAGATATCATCGACAGTCTGTTCCGCCCAGCGTTTCTCCCGTGCGAGGTCCGAGGTAGAACTGCCAGCCACAGCCGCCGTGGTGACTATCATTAACGTGGATGTGATCAGTGCCCGGTAAATTGGTCGCAGCCATTTAGCCATTACTGTTCCCCGTTAACCACAAGATATCCATTATAAGGTAATCACTTTTGCCCGGTGAGGAAGAAAACCACTATTTTTAACAAATGGTTAGCGAGATTAGGTAGTACAGAGGGCTGAAAAACCCGGTGTGATCAGGTAAAGTCGCGCCTTTGCAAAAGACGTTCGTACTCCAGAAATAAAGGAAATACTATGGCCGATTATAAGATTGCCCCCTCGATTTTATCTGCCGACTTTGCCCGTCTCGGCGAAGAGGTCGTGAATGTCCTCGATGCCGGGGCCGATATTGTCCATTTCGACGTGATGGATAACCACTATGTCCCTAACCTGACGATCGGCCCATTAATTTGCGAGGCCCTGCGTAACCATGGTGTGACTGCCGATATCGATGTCCACCTGATGGTCAAACCGGTCGATCGCATCATCCCGGATTTTGCCAAGGCCGGCGCTACTTATATTACCTTTCATCCCGAAGGGTCCGAGCATATTGACCGCTCCCTGCAGCTGGTGCGGGAATCAGGCTGTAAATCCGGGCTGGTATTTAATCCAGCGACCCCGCTGGATTACCTGAAATATGTCCTCGACAAGGTCGACATGGTGCTGCTGATGTCGGTCAATCCGGGTTTTGGCGGCCAGAAATTCATTTCGGCGACGCTCGATAAGCTGCGTGAGGCCCGCAAGATGATTGATGGCAGCGGTCACGATATCCGGCTTGAGATCGACGGCGGCGTCAAGGTCGACAATATCCGTGAGATCGCCGAGGCCGGTACCGATACCTTTGTTGCCGGCTCGGCAATCTTCAGTGCCGGTGAGGACAACGACCCCCACCGTTACGATTCTGTGGTCAAGGCCATGCGTGACGAACTGGCCAAGGTTAAGTAGGCCCGGCGGGAAACGCAAAGGACGCAAAGGCGCAGAGAACGCAAAGATATTTTTTCTCTGCGGACTCCGCGCCTCTGCGATCTCTGCGTTTTTCCCAGAGCGTTTTTGTTAGGAAATTCAATGGATATCGTGTTAGAAACCCAGTTTTCTTTGCCGCTGGCCGTAAAGATGGTCATGATCGATCTCGACGGGACCTTGATCGATACCGCCCCCGACCTTGCCGCGAGTGCCAACGCCATGCTGCGGGATCTCGGCCTGCCCATCCATGACGAGACCAAAGTGGCGACCTGGATCGGGAATGGTGTCAGCCGTTTGGTCAAACGGGCGCTGACTGATGACATGGATGCCGATCCGGATCCTGAATTGTTTGCCCGCGCCTTCCCATTGTTCCAGGACCATTATGGTCGCTTGTTGATAGCACGGAGCCGGCCCTATCCTGGTGTCGTTGAAGGCCTTGAGGCCTTACAGGCGACCGGATATGAACTTGCCTGCATCACCAATAAGGCCGAAGTATTCACACAGCCGTTATTAGAGGGCCTTGGGCTGAATGGCTATTTCAAGCTTGTTATCAGTGGTGATAGCCTGCCCAGGCGTAAGCCCGATCCCCTGCCACTGTTGCATGCCTGTGAATTTTTCTCGATTACACCGGACCATGGGGTCCTTGTGGGTGATTCTGTGAATGATACCGAGGCCGCCCGTGCCGCCGGGATGCCTGTTATTTGTGTGACTTATGGGTATAATCGGGGGAAGGATGTACGAGATCTACATCCGGAAGTCGTCATCGATTCCTTATCGGAGCTGGCTGGTTACTTACAACTTTTTCAGTGATTCTACCATTGAGATACAGAAAGGAGACAACGCGTTTTTTGACATGGCGATGGTGATGCCATCGTGGTGTTTGCGCGTGTTTGTTTCCATTAACTTCTGTGATTCTCATGGTGACCGATGATTACCAATAAAAACGATTTTGATCGCTTAGCTGCACAAGGCTATAACCGAATTCCCCTGATGCGCGAGGTCCTCGCTGACCTCGATACCCCACTTAGTGCTTATCTCAAGCTTGCAAGTGGTCCATATTCCTATTTATTCGAATCCGTCTCGGGGGGAGAGAAATGGGGCCGTTACTCGATTATCGGTCTTCCCTGCCGGACGATCCTGCGTGTCTTTGGCCATGAGGTTCAGGTAACTCGAGATGGCAAGGAGATCGAGCGGGAAACAGTGACGGACCCGTTGGCGTTCATTCGTGAATTTAAACAACGCTACACACCGCCTGTCATCGAGGGTCTGCCCCGGTTTACCGGCGGCCTGGTCGGTTACTTCGGCTACGAAACCGTGCGCTATATTGAACCGACCCTCGGGGAACTGGATAAGCCGGATGAAATCGGGGCACCGGATATCATGCTGATGGTGTCGGATGAGGTCGTTGTCTTCGATAACCTGGCAGGGAAGATAGTCCTCGTTATCCATGTCAATCCGGCGATCGATGATGCCTATCACAAGGCCAATACGCGCCTGGATGAATTGGTGCTGCGACTGCGCCAGGCGCCGCCGATACCGCTGGCAGGAACGCCGGAGAAGATAGCAGAGGCCGATTTTGTTTCTGGGTTTACACGCGAGGGCTTTGAGGCTGCCGTTGAGAAATCACGGGAATACATCCACGATGGCGATATCATGCAGGTTGTAATATCACAACGGTTGTCTATCCCCTTTACTACCCCGCCGATAAATCTCTATCGGGCCCTGCGGACCCTGAATCCCTCACCTTATATGTATTACCTCGATCTGGCAGATTTCCATATTGTCGGTTCATCCCCGGAAATCCTGGTACGGTTGGAGGATGGTCAGGTGACCGTACGGCCAATCGCCGGTACCCGGCCGCGCGGCAAGACCGAGACAGAGGACCGGGCGCTGGAGGCAGATTTGTTATCTGATCCCAAGGAGCTGGCCGAACACTTGATGCTGGTAGATCTTGGGCGTAATGATGTCGGCCGGATCGCCGAGACCGGTAGCGTCAAGCTGACAGACAAGATGACGATTGAGTATTACTCGCATGTCATGCATATCGTGTCCAATGTTACCGGTGATATCAAGGCAGATATGGATGCCATCGATGTGTTGCGGGCGACCTTTCCGGCGGGAACGGTCTCCGGGGCGCCCAAGGTCCGGGCGATGGCCATCATCGATGAACTGGAGCCGATCAAGCGTGGGGTCTACTCTGGTGCCGTCGGCTATCTCGGCTGGGAGGGGAGCGCCGATACCGCGATTGCGATCCGTACCGCCGTCATCAAGGATCATACCCTGTATATCCAGGCCGGGGCCGGCATCGTCGCCGATTCCGTGCCGGCCAATGAATGGCATGAGACCATGAACAAGGCCCGGGCGATTTTCCGTGCGGCAACATTAGCAGCTAGAGGTCTGGATAATAGCAGTTAACGCAGAGGACGCGGAGGCGCAGAGAACGCAAAGGAATGTAAAATGGAAGAGAATGAAATAGCGAAAAAGGTAATAGGAGCGGCAATAGAGGTTCACAGGTGGTTAGGGCCTGGACTTCTAGAATCTGCATATCATGATTGTCTAATACATGAGCTCAAGTTACGTGATCTGCTTTTCGAAAGCGAGGCACCCATAGCAGTGGTTTATAAAGGGTTATCGATAGGGCTTGCTTATCGGGCTGATGTGCTGGTGGAGAATAAAGTTCTCGTTGAGTTAAAGACAGTAGATAATTTACTTCCAGTTCATAAAGCACAATTACTTACCTATCTGAAATTATCTGAGAGGAAGTTAGGTTTGTTGGTAAATTTCAATGTTCCAATCCTGAAAGATGGAGTACAGCGGGTCGTGAATAATTTATGAAACTTAGCGAACTCCGCGCCTCTGCGTCCTCTGCGTTTATAATTGATCTTACAATATGTTATTAATGATCGACAATTATGATTCCTTTACCTATAACCTGGTGCAGTATCTGCGTGAGCTCGGGGAAGAGGTCGAGGTCTACCGCAATGATCAAATTATAATCGAGGAAATCGCGGTGATGAAACCGGACCGGCTGGTAATTTCGCCTGGGCCCTGTACCCCTAATGAAGCCGGTATATCGGTGGATGCCGTTAAACGTTTTAGTGGCAAAATACCCATACTGGGAGTTTGCCTGGGACACCAGAGTATCGGCCAGGCCTACGGCGGCAAGATCGTCCACGCCAAGACGCTGATGCACGGCAAGACCTCGATGATCAATCATGCCGATACCGGGGTTTTTCAGGACCTGCCGAGCCCATTTGTGGCTACCCGCTACCACTCGCTGGTAGTCGAGCGGACGAGCCTGCCGGACTGCCTGGAGGTCACCGCCTGGACTGATGACGGCGAGATCATGGGGCTGCGGCATAAGCAATATCGGGTGGAGGGGGTACAATTCCACCCGGAATCGATTCTGACCGAGCATGGCCATGCCTTGCTGAAGAATTTTTTGAAACAGTGATACTTAACGCAAAGTGCGCAGAGGCGCAGAGAACGCAAAGAAAACAAAGTTTGAATTTTTGAAATCTCTGCGTCTTTGTACCCCAAGGGCACTTCCACTGTATTATTTCGGGTTTGTGAGGTGCGCCTTAGCGCGATGTACATGGACGTACGAGTGTCGCGGGCACCCCAAGGGCACTTCCTTCGGGGCGCGCAGGATGCGCAAGAGCGACCCTCTGCGGCAAATGAAGGAGTCTAAAATGGAAATGCAAGCAGCTATTCGAGCGGTAACGGAAAGGCGGGATCTGTCTGCCGAGGAGATGCATGCGGTAATGCAAACTATCATGACTGGCGGTGCGACTCCGGCTCAGATCGGTGGCTTCCTGGTCGGCCTGCGGATGAAAGGCGAGACTGTCGACGAGATCGCCGCCGCCGCCGGGGTGATGCGTGAGCTCGCAGCCCATGTGGAGGTCGGTGATACCCGGCATCTGGTCGATACCTGTGGTACCGGTGGGGATGGGGCCAATACCTTTAATATCTCCACCGCCAGCGCCTTTGTCGTCGCTGCCACTGGAGGCAAGGTGGCCAAGCACGGCAATCGCTCGGTATCGAGCAAGTCAGGCAGCGCCGATGTGCTGGAGGCCGCCGGGGTCAACCTGGAACTCAGTCCGGAACAGGTCGGCCAGTGTATCGATAAGGTTGGTGTCGGTTTTATGTTTGCCCCCAAACACCACAGCGCTATGAAACACGCCATCGGCCCACGCAAGGAAATGGGTGTACGGACGGTTTTCAATCTGCTGGGCCCCTTGACCAATCCCGCCGGGGCCCCCAATCAGGTCCTGGGGGTATTCAGCAAGGCCTGGGTAGAGCCGTTGGCGCATGTATTACAACACCTGGGGAGCCGACATGTCCTGGTTGTCCATGCCGAAGACGGGTTGGACGAAATCAGTATCGGCGCACCTACGTATATTGCCGAACTAAAAGACAATGAAGTAAACACCTATACAATTTCGCCTGATGAGCTTGGTGTCGAAAAAGGCGATGTTGCTGCGCTGACAGTCGATGGCACAGCGCAGAGCCTTGCTATGATCAATGCAGTTTTTAATGATGATCCTGGGCCCGCGAGGGAGATCGTTGCGCTTAATGCCGGTGCCGCCATCTATGTTGCCGGAATAACAAAGACATTGAAGGAAGGCGTGACCAAGGCCGAGGCGGTGATTGCCGGCGGATCGGCGCGGGGAAAACTCCAGGAGTTGATTGATCTCAGCAACAAGTTGTAATCCAGCGTGACCAAGACCCCGGACATTCTCAAACGCATACTGGCACGTAAGGCCGAGGAGGTGGCCGAGCGCTCGCAACGCTTACCGCTAAAGAAATTGAGCCGTCGTGTCGAAAGCGCGCCTGCGCCACGCGGATTTATTGCTGTGATCGAAGAAAAACTCGATCAAGACAGGCCCGCGGTCATTGCCGAGATCAAGAGGGCCTCTCCCAGCAAAGGGGTACTGCGTGAAGATTTCGATCCGGTCGCAATCGCCAAGAGCTATGCTGAACATGGCGCTGCCTGCCTGTCGGTCCTGACTGATATCGACTTCTTCCAGGGGTCCGACGAGACTCTCCAGCAGGCCCGCGCCGCCTGTGAGCTGCCGGTTCTGCGTAAGGATTTTACGATTGATCCCTACCAGGTCTATGAGGCCCGCAGCATTGGTGCCGATTGCGTTCTGTTGATTGTTGCCACATTGGGCGATGCCCAATTGAGTGAATTAACTGGGTTGGCAGATCATCTGGGTATGGACGTATTAGTGGAGGTTCATGACGAGGGTGAGCTTGAGCGTGCCTTGAAACTGCATACAAGATTAATAGGCATCAATAATCGTGATTTACATACGTTTGAGACCCATCTTGAGACAACAATTGACCTGCTGGCGATGATACCCGAGGACCGTATTGTAGTTACTGAGAGCGGGATAAATTCACGGGCTGATGTTGGAAAAATGATTGGGGCAGGGGTTAAAGTTTTTCTTGTTGGGGAAGCATTCATGCGCTCACCGTCTCCCGGCAAAGCCTTGAGTACGCTATTTACTATTCACCCCTAAGGCTCAAGCTGCCGTATTCAGTTATTTAAGGGGCGCCATCCATTGTTGTCCCGCATATTAATTACAAAAGTGCATTGAATGCTATTATTCCAGTGATTACATGGTGTTGAACTGACCACGGACATGAAATTCCAAAACAGGAAGAGTGTCATACCCGCGCGCGCCCGAGCGAAGCGACAAAGTACTCTTGGGGTGTAGGCGGCTGTGTGAAAAGTCATCGTCACTCCGGCGAAAGCCGGAGTCCAGAAGATACACATCAATTGAATCAAAGAGATCTGGATGCCGGCTTTCGCCGGCATGACGCTAAGCATGTTCATTTACGAGTTTTCACACAACCTCGTAGGCGGGCATCCAGTAAGTTACTGATTAACAAGTGCACTAAAAATCACTAGATTCCTGCTTTTCCATAGAACACCCTTCGGAGGTTCATTATGGACTTCCTGAACCCGGAACGGGTTCTGGGCGCGCAGGAATGACAAGCCAAGTGGGACAGCAGTGGGTGACATCAGTTTATTTTACCTTGTACCGTGAATGACAATATTTCTGCCGCTGATCTGGATCAGACCCTG
>FXBF010000043.1_pt1 | contig 32405 bp, 26 predicted proteins | sample 5335321 | NCBI WGS metagenome assembly FXBF01 (sample SAMEA103928391, study PRJEB20085) | sediment metagenome | isolation source: sediment
AATAGAACGGCGGGTCAGGTAGCGGCCGTCCCGGAACCCGTTGAACATCGCGCCCACGAGTGGGTGATTGACCGGTCCCTCGAACCGATCGGGCTCGAGGTTGCGTTCCGCCACGTAGGTCTCGTGCTTCGCATCATGGACCAGCACCCGATACCAGGGCTCGTCCTTGGGCGGGCGCGAGCGCGCCACCTTTTGATACCACTCCTCGCTCCCCTGAAACGTGGGGTCAACATCGGCGACGACACCACGATAGTCGAACAACTTGTGGTGCACCAGCTGTCCTACATGAAACCTTGCGCTGATATCTTGCATGGCTCGTTCCATACTTGTCCTCAGCCGACATTTCACAGCGGAGCACGTGCTGTCGCCTATCGGCGATAAGCTATTATAAGCTATTACCAGGCTTGCTGCGCTTCGCTCTGCGTGCTGCCGCTGGCCAGTCCGGGGCTCAACTCGACCAAGCAGGCTCAAGAAAAGCGTCAACCGCACCCTACTCGAGCCCGTCGCCGCGGTGAGGGCGGAGCTGGGATTCGTCTTTTCTGTGATCTTGGCGGCCTCTGGCAGTGCGCTCGCGCAAGTTTCACCCCAACCCGCAGCCGCCACGTCTATGCGCTGCCGTCGGCCGCCTGGCCGGCAAGTCCCGGCCGCATGGAATCCGAAGGAGCCATGGGGTGCAGGCCGAGCTTCGCGAAGAGCGCCCGGTCGCCGGCCGTCGTGGGGTTGGCCGTCGTCAGCAGCCGCTCACCATAGAAGATCGAGTTGGCGCCGGCGAGGAAACATAGCGCTTGTTGCGTCTCGGGCATGCCGCTGCGCCCCGCCGACAAGCGTATCACCGACTGCGGCATAGCAATGCGTGCGACCGCGATCGTTCGTACGAACTCGATGGGATCGAGCGGCGGGATGTCAGCCAACGGGGTCCCGGGTATATGAACCAACATATTGATCGGGACACTTTCCGGCGGCGGATCGAGCGAAGCGAGCTCCGCGATCAGGGCCGCCCGCTGTGCACGGGACTCACCCATGCCGATAATGCCGCCGCAGCACACCTTAATGCCTGCCTGTCGCACTTGTTTCAAAGTACTCAGGCGATCTCCATAGGTGTGGGTGTGAACGATGTCGGCGTAATACTCATTCGCCGTGTCGAGATTGTGATTGTAATAATCCAACCCGGCCGCGGACAACTGCTCGGCCTGACCGGCACGCAACACACCCAGGGTCGCGCACGTCTCCATGCCCAGGGCGCGCACCGCTTTGATCATGGCCAAAACGAGTTTCAGGTCTTTCGCCTTCGGTCCGCGCCATGCGGCACCCATACAAAAGCGCGTCGCCCCCATGGCCTTGGCGGCCTTCGCGGTTTTTACCACCTGATGCAGCGACAACAAAGGCTCGTCTTGCACGTTTGTGTCGAATCGGGCTGACTGCGCACAGTACCCGCAATCCTCGGAGCAACCGCCGGTCTTCACTGATAGCAGCGTGCTCAGCTGCACGGCGTTGGGGTCGAAGTGCCGGCGATGCACACCTTGCGCGCGGTAGATGACGTCGTTAAACGGCAGATCGAATAGTGCCGACGTATCGGCGGCGGTGAGCGTCACGCGAGCCTCCTGGGCGAATCAGTGCCCGCGAAATTAGGCGAACACCGCCCGGATGTCAACAACAGCCGCCCGTGCGACGACAACCATTGCTTGCGGCCTGCAGACAAAGGCTCGCCATAAGGCCACATGGCGGTGATTGCGCCCGGTCTTGGTACAATGCCCATCAGCCGCGTCGCTTGCAGCGCACCAGGTAATCACGGCTTCGCCAGCGACCGGCCGTGCGGACCCGACAGCACGATAAGATCACACAAAGAATGCACTCACGACTCCGGCAGCAACGAAATTATCCCACGCAAATCGCCGTATGGCTGTTGCTCTGCTGTGTCCTCATCTTCGCCATCGTGGTGGTTGGCGGTGTGACACGCCTAACACGCTCGGGCCTGTCCATGGTGGAGTGGGATCCCATCATGGGCGTGATCCCGCCGCTCAGCGAGTCGCAGTGGCAGGCCACCTTCCAGAAGTACCAGCAGTTTCCCGAGTACGAGCAGGTCAACCGCGGCATGACTCTGGGCGAGTTCAAGTTCATCTTCTGGATGGAGTATGTCCACAGACTGTTGGGTCGTACGATCGGACTCGTGTTTTTGCTGCCGTTCCTCTACTTCCTTTTCCGACGCCGCCTTGAGCGCTCGCTGATACCCAAACTGATCACGATATTTCTGTTAGGCGGGCTCCAGGGCCTGCTCGGCTGGTTTATGGTCAAGAGCGGGTTGATCGACCTACCCCACGTCAGCCCGTATCGCCTGACTGCGCACCTGGTTCTGGCTACCGTCATCTACGGTTACATCCTCTGGGTGGCCTTGGGATTGCTGTTTCCGGACGCCGAGAACCGTGATCCACCCGCTCGATCAGCGCGCAGGCTCGCCCACGTGGTGACCGCACTGATTCTGGTGATGATCGCTTCTGGCGGTTTCGTGGCTGGCACCAAGGCAGGCTTCACCTTTAACACCTTCCCGCTTATGAATGGTCGCGTGATTCCCGAAGGTATGCTGGCGATGAGGCCGGTGTGGACCAACTTCTTCGAGAATGTCGCGACGGTCCAGTTCGATCATCGGATCATCGCCTATCTGCTGATCCTGGTCGCCCCCTGGTTCTGGTACAGGGCCGCGAGGGCGCCCCTGCACCCGCGTGCCCGGCTGGGGTCGCACGCCCTATTGATCATGCTGCTCCTACAAGTGTCGCTGGGCATCGTCACACTGTTGCTGGCGGTGCCGGTAGCACTGGCTGCCGCCCACCAGGCAGGCGCGATCTTGCTTTTCACGGTCGCGCTTTTCGTTAACCATGAGCTGCGCCGAGGTCGTGAGCCCTCGCTCGAGTGGCGCACGTCGACATCACCGCCATGGGCGGGTTAGACAGCATAGCCCGCGATCCGTGATCCGTGATCCGTGATCCGTGATCCGTGATCCGTGATCCGTGATCCGTCAACAAATAAGTTTTTTCGTCCTCTTGGTCAAGTCAAGCTATACATCTGTGAGACGCAAGGTGTGAGGAGTGAGGAGGCAGAAGGACTGCGGACTAAGAGAGGTTTGCTTTTTCTGGCCCCTTTGCTCAAGCCGAGCATCGCAGCCGAGGAGGATCAGCCCACAAGGGGGGGCGCAGGGATGCGCGCACGAGCAGTCAGGGCAAGGGGCGAGCCCGACGCAGGCGAGACGCGCAGGGCACCGGCGAAGCCGGCGCAGAGCCAGGGGCAGATGGCTTTGGGAACTTTCGCCGAAACGAAAGTTCCTCGTCTGCCGGGACGAGACCCGGCTAGTATACGTCGCCGGCAGGCGACCCAACTGATGGAATCCCGTTCCGCGCTGAAACAGTCAACTCAACGAGCGCAAAACAGGTCGGCGGTGAGCAGCGCGACCAGGACCGAATCGCCACGGTCGAAGCCGCTGCTGTCGGCCTCCCTCGGTGTCTGCCGCCGGGTGGATACCGTCGATCACCGCCGCGCGGGCTTGCTGCCGAGTCATCATGGCAACCCGGTACCCCTTGGCGATTTACGGAAGGTCTGATTTATCCAGGGCTTCCCTGCAACGTAGCGCTCTCACAGAGCGATCGACTGCGGGCCCACTGCAGCTCATTGGTCCTCACTTTTCATATAACCGTCCAGCTCCTCGATCAACTTTTGCTTTGCCGGTTTGTCCAGAAATGCCGCCCCGAAAGAATTTCTGGCCAAGCGGTAGAGCTCATTGCGATCAAGGTCCAGTGCCTTGTGTACCGCCAAGAAATTCTCGGTCATGTAGCCGCCGAAGTATGCAGGATCATCGGAGTTTACGGTGGCGCATAGCCCCAGGCCCAGCAGTTCTTTAAGGTTATGTTGCTCCATGGAATCAAAAACACGCAGCTTGACGTTCGATAGCGGGCACACTGTCAGCGGCGTTTGCTCGGCCGCAAGTCGCTCCACCAATCTTGTGTCCTCCACACAGCGTACGCCGTGATCGATGCGCGACACCTTCAACAAATCCAGTGCCTGCCAAATGTATTCGGGCGGGCCCTCCTCGCCAGCATGGGCGACCGCGTCGAAACCCGACTGTCTCGCTTGATCGAACACTGCAGCGAATTTCTCCGGCGGGTGGCCAATCTCAGACGAGTCCAGTCCGACCGCGACGATCCAATCCCGGAATGGCAGTGCCTGCTTCAATGTCTGTGCCGCTGCCTCCGCGCTCAGATGGCGCAGAAAACACATGATCAGCTTTGACGCGAGCCCAAGCTCACGCTCGGCATCTACCAATGCGCCATGGATGCCATTGACCACTGTCTCAAAGGAGACTCCCCGGTCCGTGTGCGTCTGCGGGTCGAAAAATATCTCCGTGTAGCGCACGTTTTGCGAGCGCGCCTTGCTCAGATAGGCCCAGGTCATATCGTAGAAGTCCTGCTCCTTGACCAGCACGCCCGCACCTTCGTAGTAGATGTCGAGAAAAGATTGCAGATCAGTAAACTCGTAAGCCCTGCGCACTTCCTCAACCGAGCGGAACCTGAGCGGCACGTTGTTGCGCATTGCCAGCTCGAACATGAGCTCCGGCTCCAGCGAGCCCTCGATGTGAATGTGCAGCTCGGCTTTCGGTAGACCTTCAATGAACGATTCCATTGCGCACTCCTTTCGGCCATGCTAGCAGGCCGCCGAAAATAGCCTTTCAACGGCCCTCTAGTCCCGCATCGGGCTCAGCTCGAAGTTTATGGGACAGCAGTGAGTCCACATATTTTTCTACTTGCGCATGAACCAAAAGATCGATGTTAACAGCACACTAATAACAATCGATGTCGTGATGGGAAAGTACAAACGGAAGTTTTCCCGTTCGATAACTATGTCTCCGGGCACACGTCCTAGGTCGACCCGTTGGATCTGCGGCTAGGCCAATCCTATGACGATGAGCACGGTTCGGATAGTTATCAGAATGCGTGGAATTATCGGCATACTCAACGTTTCCCCGCTCCGATAAACTCCATGACCTCATCCTGGCGCTGCATCGTATCGGCGTAACCCAAAGAGATCAATCGGCGACAATATGCTTTCTCGAACAGAACATAGCTCACGAGACTGGTGCCGCTGTGATTTTTCACCCCTACGCCACGAAGCAAGAAACGCATCGGGCGCGGGAGGTAACTAGCATACCGCTCGGCAATCTCGCCGAGGTCCTCACTTGGCGAGATAACCAGGACGTCCACATTGCGCAAGGACACCTTGCTTTTTTCAAGCTGCCTGGACGCAATAAAGCTGATGGTCCTGTTGATGCGCTGCAGACGTTCGAGGTCCGCGTCCAAGTTCTCGAGAAAGATACTGTTCAAGACGTGCCCCGCCACTTCGGCCAACGCCGGATAGGACACCTGCTCCGCGTGCGGGATTGCGGGGCTGGCGGGCTTCCGCACCCCGATTACGAGCACCCGATCGGCGCCCAGATGCAAGGCCGGGCTGATCGGCGCCACCTGGCCCATCGACCCGTCGCCGAAGTACTCATCACCGATCCTCACTGCAGACAAAATGAACGGTATGGCGGAGGACGCCAATAGATGGTCGATCGTGATCGCGGCACGCCTGCCGATACGCCGTGCACGTTGCCACGGTTTCAGCGACGCCAAGCCCTGATAGAAGCTCACCGATTTTCCCGACGTATAACCCGAGGCGGTGACGCTAAGCGCCTGTAGCGCGCCGGCCTCAATAGACTCCCGGATTTTCTCGCAAGGTACATAGCGCTCGAGCAGCTCGCGCAGCGGTGTGCAGTCGAGCAGAGACCGGGGGTTGTACCTTCCAAGACCCCCGAGCAGCACGGCCGTCAACCAATGCGCGCCGCTTCGCATCACGCCCCAAGCGTCCGCGCGAAACACGTAGTGCACCCGGAACAGCTTCCAAACGAGACTTAGTCTTTTTACGCCCTCACGAAATCGACTTGCGTAAATCGCCAGTACCGCGGCGTTGATTGCGCCGGCGGACGTGCCACAGATAATGGAGAACGGGCTGCGCGCGCTTCTTGGTAACATATGGCTGATGGCCTTGAGTACGCCAACCTGATAGGCGGCGCGCGCACCGCCGCCCGACAAGATTAAGCCTATTTTGCGGCCTTGCTCGAGATGCATGGTAAGTAGCGCCCTGTTGCACCTGATGGCTACCAATAACTTTACACGCCGTGCTGTCGCCGTGCCACGCCGAGCCAACATGCACCGAGTTAACCGTGACCACGTACACCATGGCATACGCACAAACGGGCATCGGCGGGCGACCGGCTATGCTGGATGGTGGTGCCCTACCACGGTAGGCTATGGCGTCAGGAGCGGCCGGCGGATGACACCATATGAAGCACCGAATCGACGTCCTTTGGCCGCCAGCGTAAAACGACAGTTAGCCAGTACTGACGGAGCTACGTCTTGAGCAATCAATATCGCGACCGAGTCCTCGCGCTTGCGGGTGTGTTCCAAGCGGCGCATCTCGTGCAGCAGCTCGCTCACCACGGGAACGCGGATCGCACGGCACTTGCTGCCAGCATCAAAAGCGTGCTCGATGTCGATTCGAAAACGACCGGGGACGTATATGGAGGTGCACGTGGAGTGAGCTTGGGCCTGCAGGTACTTTGCGGTAAACCGAGCGCGCGGCCCCACGGGGGCGGTACCGAGATGATGCGCTACGTAATAAGCGTGATTCAACTCGAACGTCGGCTCGCCCAAAACACCGCTATGCTCGCAGCCGTTCGCGAGGGCCTGCGATCGGTCACCGAGCAGATGCAGCTTATCGCCCCGGACGGCGGCAGCGATGATGAGGTGCATCCAAGTTTGGCGACAAAGCTCGCGGAGCTCTATGGCATGACCCTCACCACATTAACGCCCCGGATCATGGTGAGCGGAGAGCAAGGCCACCTGGCCAACCGAGTAATCGCCGACAAGGTGCGCGCAGTGCTGTTTGCCGGCACGCGCTCAGCCTACTTGTGGCGGCAGCTCGGTGGCCAGCGCTGGCAGCTCGTGCTCGGGAAAAGTTCGATTGCGCGCGAGGCGCTGCGTATCCTTGAGCAAGTTGACGACGATGCGGCGGGTCCGGATGCTGACGACGGCAGCTCGCGTGCACACTAGGCTGGAAAAACCTGCGCCACTCAGGAGCCGAGCTTTTTCTTCAGGATCTCGTTTACCTGCTTCGGGTTCGCTTTTCCGCTCGTTGCCTTCATAGCCTGGCCCACAAGATACCCGAACACCTTCTGCTCCCCGCTAGCATATTGCTCGACCTGTGCCGGGCTGGCCGCAAGTATTTCGTCTACGATCTTTTCGATCGCGCCGGCGTCCGTAATCTGTTTCAGTCCGCGCCTATCGATAACCGCATCGGCATCGCCCTCCCCGGCCCACATGGCGTCGAACACTTCCTTCGCGATCTTACCGGAGATGGTGTTATCGACAATGCGCTTGATTAGCCCGGCGAGCGCAGTCGCTGACACCGCGGATTCCTCGATGGTGCCGTTCTCCTTGTTCAAATAGCCCGAGAGCTCCCCGGTCACCCAGTTGGCAACAAGCTTGGGATCTGCCCCCGACGTACTGACTACCCGCTCGAAGTAGTCGGCCATTTCACGGGTCGCCGTCAAGACGCTGGCGTCGTATGCATTGAGGCCGTAGTGCTTTATGAATCGATCGCGCTTGGCATCTGGAAGCTCCGGCAGGGTTTCACTCACGGTCCGCACGAAGGCCTCATCGAGCTCGAGCGGCGGCAAGTCCGGATCCGGGAAGTAACGGTAGTCGTGGGCCTCTTCCTTGCTGCGCATCGATCGTGTTTCGCCCTTGCCGGGATCATAAAGCCGCGTTTCCTGCACGACTTGGCCGCCGCCTTCGAGCACATCGATCTGGCGTTCGATCTCGTACTCGATGGCTTTCTCGACAAACCTGAACGAGTTGATGTTCTTGAGCTCGCTGCGCGTGCCGAGCTCTGTTTGACCTTTGGGCCGCACGGAGACGTTGGCATCACAGCGAAACGACCCCTCCTGCATGTTGCCATCACAGATCTCCAGATACCTCACGAGCGCATGCAGTTTTTTGAGGTAGGCCACCGCCTCTTGCGCCGAGCGCATGTCCGGCTCGGACACGATCTCCAGCAATGGCGTGCCCGCGCGGTTGAGGTCGATCCCGGTCAGGCCATGGAAGTCCTCGTGCAAGGACTTACCCGCATCCTCTTCCAGATGGGCGCGCGTGATGTCTATCGTTTTCGTTGTGCCATCGACGTCGATGTCGACGTGTCCATGACTAACGATGGGCAGCTCGTACTGGCTAATCTGGTAGCCCTTGGGCAGGTCTGGATAGAAATAATTCTTGCGCGCGAATACCGAATGGTGGTTGATCTGTGCGCCGATGGCGAGCCCGAACTTCACCGCCATACGCGCAGCCTCTTCGTTCATGACCGGAAGCACGCCAGGCAAAGCGATGTCCACAGCGCAGGCCTGCGTGTTGGGCTCGGCACCATACCGGGTCGATGCGCCCGAGAAGATCTTGCTCTTCGTCAAGAGCTGGATATGGACCTCAAGCCCTATTACCGGTTCCCATTGCATGATTCGGTTGCGAGTAGCTAGTGGCTAGTTTCGAGCGGCTGCCGTCAGGGCGTGTGTCCTCGTTACCAGCCACTCGCCACCAGCCACTGAAGTTAATCAAATCCCTCCGGGATCCGCTTGTGCCAGTCGGTGGCCTGCTGGTAACGGTGCGCCACATTGAGCAACCGCCCCTCATCAAAGTACTGGCCGATGATCTGCAGCCCGATCGGGTGGCCGCCGCTGTCGAATCCGGCCGGCAGCGACACCCCGGGCAACCCCGCCAGGTTGACCGGAATAGTGTAGATATCGTTCAGGTACATCGCCACCGGATCGTCCACCTTGGCACCGATCCGGAAGGCGGTGGTCGGGGTCGTCGGCCCGGCAATGACATCACACGACTCAAACGCCCGCCTAAAGTCCTCCGCGATGAGCCGCCGCAGCTTCAGTGCCTGCAGATAATAGGCGTCGTAGTAGCCCGCGGACAGCGCGTAGGTGCCGATAAGGATGCGCCGCTTCACCTCTGCACCGAATCCCTGCGAACGCGTCTTCTTGTACATGTCGGTCAAGTCTTCGAACTCCGGCGCTCGATACCCATAGCGCACACCGTCGTAGCGCGCCAGATTCGACGAGGCCTCCGCCGGCGCCAGCACGTAATAGCACGGGACCGCCAGCTTGCAGTTGGGCATGTTGACGTCGACCACGTCACAGCCAAGCTTTTTATACTCCTTGATCGCCGCCTCCACGGCCGCGCCAACCTCCGCCCCCAAGCCCTCGCCGAAGAACTGCTTGGGCAACCCGATTTTCAGACCTTTGATGTCGTGGTCCAGCTGGGCGCCGTAGTCGGGTACGGCGCGATCGACCGACGTCGAGTCGTTCGGATCGAATCCGGCCATCACGCGCAACAACCCGGCGGCGTCCTCCGCGCTGGGCGCCAGGATGCCGCCCTGATCGAGCGAGGAGGCAAACGCAATCATGCCGTAGCGCGACACGCGTCCATAGCTCGGTTTCAGGCCGGTGATACCGCAAAATGCGGCCGGCTGCCGAATCGAGCCGCCGGTGTCGGTACCCGTTGCCGCCGGTGCGAGCCCGGCGGCAACCGCCGCGGCCGAGCCGCCAGAGCTGCCGCCGGGCACGGCGTCGCGGTCCCAGGGGTTGTGAACCGGGCCGAAGTAGGAGTTCTCGTTCGAGGAACCCATGGCGAACTCGTCCATGTTGGTCTTGCCCAGGATCACGGCGCCCGCCTCATTGAAGCGCTGGATAACGGTGGCGTCATAGGGCGCCACAAAGTTCGCCAGGATCCTGGACCCACACGTAGCGAGCATGCCGTCGGCGCAGAATATGTCCTTGTGGGCCAGCGGAATCCCCGTCAGCACTCCCGCCTTAGCACCGGCGATACGTTCATCGGCCGCGCGCGCTTGCACCAGCGCGCGTTCAGGATCGACGGTAATAAAGGCGTTGAGCTCGCCGTATCGCTCTATGCGCTCCAGATAACCCTGGGTCAGCTCGACACTGGAGACCTGCTTCGCCCGCAGGGCCATAGACAGCTTGGCGATCGAGTGGTCGACAGACATGGCTACAGGCTCGCTGCCGCATGGACAGGCTGTCGCCGGGCCAGCGCGGGTGGCCAGCGCACGGCACTTAGCCCCTGGTGATAGCTGTCATCGCGCGGGCACAACGGGCTAGCCGAGGACCTTGGGAACCAGGTACAGGCCGAGCTCCGTCGCCGAGGCATTGCGCTGGAACTTCTCGCGCTCGTCGGCCTCGGTGGCGCAGTCCTCACGCAGGCGCAGTGCGGCCTCCTGGGGGTGCGCCATAGGCGTCACGCCGCTGGTATCGACCGCATTCATTTGCTCGACCAGCTCCAGGATCCGGGACAGGCTGTCGGCGAACGTCTTAGCCTCGTGCTCATCGACTTGCAATCGCGCCAGATGAGCTATCTTTTCTATATCAGCTCGGTTAAGGGCCATGTCGGGTTCGGGCTCCGATTCGAAGGATGCCGGAACCTATCATATTCGTGAATCTGGTTGAACCCGCCTTTCCCCGTTGATACATTTAAATTACCTTCTACTAACATAATACTCTCTCTTAAATTAGGCGTTAGCGCCTGAGTGTGACCTATGTTTCGAAGCTTGCGCGGCCTGTTCTCGAGCGACCTGGCCATAGATCTTGGTACCGCTAACACATTGGTGTACGTGCGCGACAAAGGAGTCGTCCTGGACGAGCCCTCGGTCGTAGCGATCCGGCATGACCCCGGTCCACGTAATAACCGCAGCATACTGGCTATCGGCGATCAGGCGAAACGCATGCTGGGTCGCACGCCGGGTAACATCCAGGCCATTCGGCCGATGAAAGACGGGGTAATCGCCGATTTTACGGTGACGGGCGAGATGCTTAAGTACTTCATCCGGCGGGTGCACGAGCACCGCCTTTTTCAGCCCAGCCCCCGCATAGTCATCTGCGTGCCCTGCGGCTCGACCCAGGTCGAGCGTCGTGCCATACGCGAGTCGGCCATGTCGGCCGGCGCTCGCGAGGTGTACCTGATAGAGGAACCGATGGCGGCCGCTATCGGCGCCGACCTGCCCATTGTCGATCCTACCGGCTCGATGGTGCTGGACATCGGTGGGGGTACCACCGAGGTCGGGGTGATCTCCCTAGGCGGCATTGTGCATGCCCATTCACTGCGCATGGCGGGCGACAAGATGGACGAAGCCATTATCAGCTACGTTCGCCGTACGTACGGACTGTTGATCGGAGAGGCTACGGCCGAACGAGTCAAGCGAGAGATCGGCACGGGCTGGCACCAAAGCGAGGTCCGGCACATGCAAATCAAGGGGCGGCACATCGCCGACGGCGTGCCGCGAGGCCAGGATATTGATAGCCGCGAGGTGCACACCGCGCTCAGCGAGTGCCTGAGCGGTATCGTGGTGGCGATAAAAACAGCGCTTGAAAAAACACCACCGGAGCTTGGGGCCGATATCGCGGAAAAGGGGATCGTGGTCACAGGCGGCGGCGCGTTGCTGCGCGATATCGATCGCATGCTAGCCGCCGAAACCGGCCTGCCCATAGTCATTACCGAGAATCCGTTGACATGCGTGGTCCTGGGCTGCGGCCGGGCGTTGCAAGAGGCCGAAACCCTGGGCGATGTCTTTCTTCAGGAATAGTCATCCGGCTTCTCCATGAGCACCGTGTTGGGCCGCAGACCCTCCAGCCTGACTCGGCTCGTTTTTCTGATCGTGTTGTCCGTGGCGTTGATGGTGCTCGATCATCAGGGCCAGCAATTGCCGAAGATTCGCGCCGCGCTATCGGTACTGACCTACCCGATACAGGTCGCCGCCGCAGTGCCGGTGCGCGCCAGCGCCTGGGTCGTGGAGCTGTTCAACAGCGAACGCGCACTACGAGAGAACAATGAGCGCCTGCAGGCCGAGCGCCTGGCGGATCTGGCGAGACTACAAAAGCTCGAGGCGCTCGAGGCCGAAAACAAACGCTTGCGTGACCTGCTCGGGTCCGCCGCGCGTGTAGCGGATCGCGCAGTCGTGGCGGAGCTCGTTGAGGTGAGCCTGGAGCCGTTTACACGCAAGATCGTCGTCGCCAAGGGCAGCCGCGATGGCGTCTACCTGGGACAGCCGGTGATCGATGCCTACGGAATCATCGGCCAGGTTACCGAGGTCGGTGCCTACGCGAGCAAGGCGACCCTGATCACGGACCCGGGTCATGCGATTCCTGTGCTGGTGAACCGCAATGGTCTGCGAACCATCGCGTTCGGTACCGGTGCACCCGACCGGGTGAATGTCCCCTACCTGACGGCCACCGCAGACATCCGCGAGGGCGATTTGCTGGTCAGCTCGGGCATGGGCGGTCGCTTCCCACCGGGGTACCCCGTGGCACAGGTGACAGCGGTCGCGAAGGATCCGAATGAGGCCTTTTTGAAAATCAGCGCCAAACCGATGGCACGCCTCAACTACGGCAAGGAGGTCCTGCTCATCTGGCCTGGGGAACGGCAGACTGCCGGCACGAGCACGAGATGAGAGTCGGCACGGCGCCCCGCGGCGGTTTGATCATCGCGCTTACCTTTGTGGTCGGCTTTCTGCTGTCCATGCTGCCGGGGCCGGAATGGGCAGAGCGTTTTCGCCCGGACTGGGTGGGGCTGGTGTTGATCTACTGGTGCATCGCCGCCCCCAATCGGGTCGGGGTCGTCGTCGGTTGGCTCGTCGGCCTGGTGCTGGACATCCTCTACGGGTCGCTGCTGGGACAGCACGCGCTTGCCACGGCGATCATTGCCTACATCGCGCACCGGCTGCACCTGCAAATACGCATGTTCCCGCCCTGGCAACAGGCGGCAACCGTGTTGATGCTGTTGGTGTTGAACCAGCTCCTCGTATTGTGGGTCAAAGGCCTGATTGGCCAGGCGTCGACATTGTGGCCGAACTGGACCGCGATCGTCGTTGGCACGGTCGTTTGGCCCTTGGTGTTCGTCATTCTCAGGGATGTGCGCCGGCGTGCCCATATAAACTAGCTCATGCTGGATATACCGCTTAAGGATTATTTTCGGGAGTCGCGGCTTTTCAGCTCGCGGCTTTCGGTTGCCGTCGTCGTAGTGCTGCTGCTTACGCTCGTGCTGCTCGCCCGGTTGGTCTACCTGCAGATCATTAACTATCGCTACTACGCCACGCTGTCCCAGGAGAACCGCATACGCCCCTGGCCGATACCGCCGGTGCGCGGTCGCATCCTCGATCGCAACGGTATCGTGCTGGCCGAGAGTCAGCCGGTGTTCACGCTCGAGATCACGCCCGAGCAAGTCGATGACATCGATGGGCTGCTGAAGCGGCTCGGAGAGATCGTACGCCTTGAGGAAAGCGACATTCGAAACTTCAAGAAGCAGTTGCGCAAGCGACCGCGTTTCGAAAGCCTCACCCTGCGTACGCGCCTGAGCGACGAGGAGGCGGCACGCATCGCCGTCAACCGGTCTTTGCTCAACGGCGTCGAGCTGCAGGCACGATTGCAGCGAACCTACCCCTTAGGCGGGCTCGCGGTGCATGCGCTGGGCTACGTGAGTCGGATCGATGAGCGTGAGCTCAACAAGATCGATCGCTCGGCCTACCGCGGCACGCAGCATATCGGTAAGCTCGGGGCGGAAGCGCAGTACGAAAATATATTGCTAGGTCAGGTCGGCGTTGAGAAGGTCGAGACCAACGCCTTCGGTCGAACGCTGCGCACCATCGACCGCATTGCGCCCAAGGCGGGCCGAGACATATACCTGAATCTCGACGCCAGGCTTCAGGCCACGGCCGAGGCCGCGCTGCAAGGGCGCCGGGGCGCCGTCGTGGCGTTGGATCCCAAGACCGGTGGCGTGCTCGTGTTCGCGAGCACGCCCGTGTACGACCCCAATCTGTTTGTCGATGGCATCGACCCGGAATCCTACCGCGTGCTGCTCGAGGATCCCGACAAGCCGCTGATCAATCGCGTGATCAACGGCCAGTACGCGCCCGGATCCACGATCAAGCCGTTCCTGGCATTGGCTGCGATGGAGTGGCCGGGTTTCGATCCCACTGACACCATCATTTGTCGCGGGGTATTCAAGCTGCCGGGGTCCAAGCGCCGCTTTCGTGGCTGGAAGAAAGGTGGCCATGGAGAGATAGACCTCGAGGGCGCCATTACGCAGTCATGCGACATATACTTTTACAAGCTCGCGGTAAGGGTCGGGATTGACTACATGCACGACGCCCTCGTCAAGTTCGGTTTCGGCGCACGAACCGGCATTGACCTTGCCGGTGAGTCGCCCGGATTGGTGCCCTCCAGGCAGTGGAAGCAGGAGACTCGCGGCGAGCCCTGGTATACAGGCGAGACCGTGGTTGTCGGCATTGGTCAGGGCCCGCTGCTCGTGACACCACTGCAACTCGCGTCGGCCGTGAGCGCGCTGGCCAACCGTGGCCCCTGGTTCAAACCGCGCCTGCTACGCGCGACTGAAGACCCCAAGACCAAGGAACGCCAAGAGGTAGCCCCCGAGATCGCCGGCAACGTCGCGGTTACCCAGGACAGCTACTGGGAACCACCGCTACAGGGCATGATCGGCGTGGTCAACGGGGAGAAGGGAACCGCTCGCAGGATCGGCCGGACCGCGCCTTACACGATCGCTGGAAAGAGCGGGACCTCCCAAGTGATAGCTATGAGCCAGACGGAGGAGTACGACGCCGAGCAGACACCCGAGCGGCTGCGCGACCATGCGCTGTTCGTGGCCTTCGCCCCGGCCGAGGATCCGCAAATCGTGGTGGTAGTGGTGGTCGAAAACGGCGGGGGCGGCAGCAAGAACGCAGCACCCATTGCCCGCAAGATCATGGACCAGTACTTACTGGACCCTGACACGCGGCGTCCGGGTACGGTGGCGCGGCCGAGCCCAAGACGCGATCGCGGATGAGCAACGCTAGCAAGATGCTGAAAAGAGCTTTTCAGCCGCCTGCTCGCTTGCGCCGCGCCCATACTGAATTTAGGCTAGGACTATGACCTTCCTGGAGCGCCTGCACCTCGACAAGCCCTTTTTCTACGGGCTGCTAATGCTCGCCGTTCTCAGCATCCTCATCCTCTATAGCGCGAGCGCTGGAGAGGTCAGGCTGGCGATGGCACAGGGGCTGCGGCTGGTAATCGGTTTCACCATCTTGCTGGCCGTCGCGCAGATACCGCCTGAGACGCTGGCGCGCTGGTCACCGCATATCTATGTCACCGGGCTGCTGTTGCTGTTAGTGGTGCTCGCCATGGGTGCGACCGGCAGAGGGGCGCAACGCTGGCTCAACCTGGGTGTGCTGAACTTTCAGCCCTCCGAGATCATGAAGATCGGCCTCCCCATGGTGCTGGCGTACTACTTCTCGCGACGCTCCCTGCCACCGCGCCTGTCTGCCATCGCCGTGGCCGCCGTGCTGGTGTCGATCCCGACCGTGCTCATCGCGCGACAACCCGATCTCGGCACGGCCCTGCTAGTCATGACATCGGGCCTGCTGGTGCTTTTTCTCGCCGGCATGAGCTGGCGTTCTATTGCCCTGTTACTGGGTTTGTTAGCGGCATCAATCCCGCTGGTGTGGGTATACCTGCATGATTACCAAAAGCAGCGAATTCTCACCCTGTTCAGTCCGGAATCAGACCCGCTCGGGAGCGGCTACCATATCATCCAGTCCATGATCGCGGTCGGTTCCGGCGGGTTGTACGGCAAAGGGTGGTTTAACAGCACCCAGGCCCAACTCGAGTACCTGCCGGAGAGTGCCACGGACTTCGTGTTCGCCGTGTTTGCCGAGGAGTTCGGGCTGATCGGTATTTTCGTTATCTTTGCCGCCTATTTGTTCGTAGTGCTTCGTGGTCTGGCGATCGCGTTCTATGCGCAGGATGCCTACGCACGACTACTTGCCGGTAGTCTGACGCTTACGTTCTTCCTGTATTTTTTCGTGAACATCGGTATGGTAACCGGCGTGCTACCGGTGGTCGGCGTGCCGCTGCCCATTATCAGTTACGGCGGCAGCTCGCTGGTTACCCTGATGGCGGCTTTCGGCATCCTGATGAGTATCCAGACACATCGCAAAATCGTACAGATCTGAAGGTGATGCTGACAAAGTGTTAGCCTTGTGCGAGCTACGTATGTGCGCGGGCGCTGCGAACCTGCGCTGCAGGCAAACCGCGCGGGTTTTCGCAGCCACTCACCCGCGCAAGAGCCTTGAATGGTCTAGCCTGAAAAACCGGGTCGCACGCTTATGTGGTCCCACGGCCGGTAGCGAAACCAATGGCTGCCCGTGCCGTGCATCGTCGCAACGCCGCCTGCTGCTGCCGAAAACCGTGTTGCGGCGACACGCCACTGTTTTGCCGCGGCTGCGATTGCGTGCCCCCTTGCTTGCATCGATCCTGCTGCTCATCGTCGCTTCGCCCGCAACGGCGCTGGCTGTGGCTGTCGACAAGTACCCCGCGCTGCAGGACTTCATCGACAGCATGGTCAAAAGGCATGGGTTCTCCGAGCGCGGGCTCGAGGACCTGTTCACAAAGGCCCGTATCCGGCAGGACATAATCCGCTCCATTGAGACACCCAAGGAAGCTTCCCCGTGGTACGAGTATCGCAAGTTGTTCGTTACGCGCCAGAGCGCCGAACGCGGGCGACACTTCTGGCAAGCCAATGCCAACGCCTTGTCCAGGGCGCAGCGCGAGTATGGCGTGGATCCCGCGACGATCGTGGCGATTATCGGCGTCGAGACCCAGTACGGGCGCAATACCGGCAAATACCGGGTATTGGATGCGTTGACGACGCTCACGTTGAAGCACCCGCCGCGAAGCGAGTTCTTTCGCGGCGAGCTCGAGGCCTACTTGTTGCTGACAAGGGAGCTCCAGATTAAGCCGCTGAAACTGCGCGGTTCTTATGCCGGGGCGATGGGGGTGCCGCAATTCATTCCCACCAGCTATCGCCAGTACGCGATTGACTTTGACGGCGATGGCAGCCGCGACATTATAGGAAGTGTGGCGGATGCAATCGGCAGTGTCGCCAATTTTCTCAAGGCACACGGCTGGCAAAAGGAAGGAGCCGTGATTCAAAGACTGGAGCTCGCCGAAGAGCTCGTGGCGTGGCTCGAGCAGATCAGGGGCACGCCGATGCCCCCACTGCGGTACTTGCTGGGTTACGGCATCTTGCCGATACCGTACAATGGCGGCGACCCGTCGGCCGGGCTGGTCCGACTTGAAGGTGAGTCTGGGCCGGCATACCACCTGGGATATAATAATTTTTATGTCATCACTCGTTATAATCGCAGTCGCAACTACGCGATGGCCGTTTTCGAGTTAAGTGAATGGATCCGCCGCTTGTACGACGCGGGTTGACCATGAAGAATGTCTTGCCGCTGATCCTGGTCGCGGTCGTCCTATCTGCCTGCAGTGCCCTGCCCCGCAAGGGGGGCTATTACCAGGATGACGGCCCGCCCAGGCGAGCGCGTGTCGATGTGGCGAGCGTCCCCGACGCGGTGCCACGCATTGACCCGCTGAGCGAAACCGGTAATCAACCCTATAGCGTGAACGGCACCACCTACTTTCCGCTCACGGACGCCAGTGGCTACCGCGAGCGCGGTGTCGCGTCGTGGTACGGCAAGAAATTTCATGGCAGGCGCACATCCAGCGGCGAGCCCTACGACATGTACGCGATGACCGCCGCGCACAAGACCTTGCCGCTGCCCTCGTACGTGCAGGTACGCAACCTCAATAACGGCCGCACGGTAATCGTACGCGTCAATGATCGCGGGCCGTTTCTACGCAATCGACTCATTGACCTGTCTTATGCCGCAGCGGCCAAGCTCAGCATCGTTGGTACCGGTACCGGCCTAGTCGAGGTTCAGGTGGTCGCGCCGCAGAGCAGCAGTAGCGAACCGACCGCCCTGGCCGCCCCGCAGCCGGAGACGATGGTCCGAGCCGCGCCGGCGCCACCGCCACCGCCACCGCGACTGTACTTGCAGGTTGGCGCGTTCACGAGCAGGGCCAATGCTGTCACGTTGCGCGCGCGGCTGCAGGCCGCGCAACTCGGACCGGTCGTCATCTACAGCAAGTTGCAGGACGAGACCCGCCTGTTCCGTGTGCGCATCGGCCCGCTCCAGAGCATTGAGGAAAGCGATCGAGTGCTGCAACGGGTGCTCGCGCAGGGCATCGCCGACGCCCACATCGTGATCGAGTAGCGCCAACGCCCGATAACCATCCGCCTGCGGCGCGCTCCTGGGCCATCACCGCCACGATGGCGTGTGCCCGGGGTGGACCCGGCCACACGCCGGACGTAAGCTACCGGCTGATATCGAACCCATAGCCCGGAGAGCCGAAGATTATGAGCGCCACGAAACCGCAGCTGCGTAACGATGACAAGGCGATGACGGCCCCGGTCTATTTAAACGGGGAGTTCCTTTCCGCCCAAGACGCTTCGATCTCCCCTATGGACCGGGGATTTATCTTCGGCGATGGCGTGTACGAGGTGATACCGCTATTCGGCGGCCGCCTGTTTCGCCTGGCGCAGCATCTACGACGGTTGCACAACAGCCTTGCAGCGATCGGCCTCGACAATCCATTGACCGATGTGCAGTGGGGCGGCGTGTTACAGCAACTGGGCGATCATGCCGGCAGCGAAGATCAGTACGTGTATCTGCAGATCACGCGCGGCGCTGCGCCTAGAAACCACGCCTTTCCGCAGAATGCGCGCCCGACCGTATTTGCCTACGCGCAGCCAATAAGCTATTCCAACGCGCCGCCCGCTGCAAGCGGAGTAGAGGTGATTACGGCACAGGACATACGCTGGCAGCGCTGCGACATCAAGTCGACGTCGCTACTGGCGGCCGTAATGCTGCGCCAGCAGGCGGCCGAAAGCGGCGCGGTGGAGGCCATTTTGGTGCGCGACGGCCTCGTTACCGAGGGTGCCGCTAGCAACGTATTTATCGTGCTCGACCATACCGTCGCGACGCCGCCGAAGGGCCCACTTATTCTGGCGGGCATCACGCGCGAGCTGATTCTCGAGTTGGCGCAGCAACACGGCATCGCGTTGGTCGAACGGGCCATACAACACAGCGAGCTCTCGGTTGCAGAGGAGGTCTGGATCGCCAGCTCAACGAACGAGATCAAGCCCGTGACCCGTATCGACGGAACGGCAGTAGGAGACGGGGCGCCGGGAGCGCTGTTCGCGCGCATGTACCAACACTACCAAGACTACAAGCACGCGTTTCGTGAGGGCCGCGCAGACTGAGCGGCCGGGTCGCATCGCGACCGGGACCGTGCCAAGGCTCGTGAGCGGGCACGCCGCTGAATATTCCGCACACAGTCGCCGATGCGGCGCCTCCGTCATGCAAGCATCCCGCCTAACCGTAAGAAAGCTAGGGCTCGTCGATTACGAGGTGGCGTGGACCGCCATGCAGGGGTTCTGCGCGTGCCGCCACGAGCGCACCGCTGACGAGATCTGGCTGTTGCAGCACCCGCCGGTCTATACGATCGGCTTGCGGGGCAAACACAGGGAATACCGCAGTCCTGCGAATATCCCGTTCGTGCATAGCGACCGCGGCGGTGACATGACCTATCACGGACCGGGGCAGTTACTGGCCTATGTGCTCGTGGACCTGGTGCGCCGCGGCTTGGGCGTGAAGCGGCTGGTTCAAGGCCTCGAGCAGGCGGTGATCGATCTGCTCGCGTCACACGACGTCGAAGCCCAGCGGCGTGCGGGCGCGCCAGGCGTTTATGTCATGGGCAGGAAAGTGGCCGCGCTGGGTCTGCGTATTCGCCGCGGAAAGAGCTACCACGGGCTCGCGCTAAATGTAGACATGGACCTGGCGCCATTCGATGGCATCGACCCTTGCGGCTTTCCCGGCCTGCAAGTCACGCAGCTCACGGAGCTCGGTATACGCGCGAGCGTGGCGCAAGCACGCGAGATGCTGATACCCCACCTCACACGAATTCTCGACTACAATTCATGCGAGGTAGAAGCCGATTTGCCATCGGTGCAAACCGGGTCCGGCAGCCATGGTTAGCGATGAGGTCAGTCTGCGTTCGATAGCTCTTGGGTGCACACTTGCGCGCAGGCGCGTGCGCGTTCGATCGCACCTACATTTCTTGCCCGCTACCACCGTTTCGGCTGCCGGCATGGCCGTACGCCGTGCAGGCGCCGCAGCCCGTACACCGAGGGCCATCGGGTCGTGAACCTGCTCGAGTGGGACCGTGTCCTGGCGTACTTTCTGCTCCCTCCAGGGGTCCTGATCCTGCTGGCGGCCCTGGGTTTCGCGATCTACTCCAAATGGCGAGCGGCGGCCATCATCATGATCGGATCGAGCCTGGTGTTGTTACTCGCATTGAGCGTGCCACTGACCGCGCGCGAGCTCATGGCCCCGCTAGAGACGTTCGCGCAACCGCTATACGCCGATAGTGTGGATGAGCTGGGTAAAAAGGCGCAGGTGATCGTGGTGCTGGGGGGTGGCCGTTACGCGGATGCGCCGGAGTACGGCTCCGACACGGTCAATCGATTCACCCTGGAGCGCCTGCGTTACGCAGCGCGACTGCAAAAGAAGACCGGGCTGCCGATCCTGGTCAGCGGCGGTGCGGTGCGCGCGGGACGCCGTCCTGAGGCCGAGCTAATGGCAGCGGTTTTGCGCGAGGAGTATAAGATCACCCCGCGGTGGCGCGAGCTCCGCTCACGAACGACACTCGACAATGCAGTCTTGAGCGCTCAGCTGCTCGAAGCAGCCGGGCTCAACCGCGTCGTCCTGGTGACGCATGCCTGGCACATGCGCCGTGCCGCATGGTCCTTCAAGCAAATGGGAATAAGCGTGACCGCGGCGCCACTCGGTTTCACTACGTTAAGCGACAGCGATCGCGGCATTCTCGGTTACCTCCCGTCGGCCAAAGGTCTTTACTGGACGAGCGTGGCACTGCGTGAACGCTTGGGTTATTGGTGGTATCGGATGATCTTCGATCCAGACCGGGTTCGGCAACAGCCTGACACGAAATCGAAATCTCCCTAGCGCGAATACTGCATGAACTCACACCAGAGAGCGCAAAGCGCACGACTCCAGGGACGGACGACTCCAGGGACGGAGGAGGTAGACCGCGTCGGGAACAAGCGGTCGAGGAAGTAGATCGCGTCGGGAACAAGCGATCGAGAGATCACAGACGACTGCAGGGATGCAGGATAGAGTAACGCAGGGAGCAGTTACCGCGGGAACAAATCCTTAAACACTGCCTATGGTAACCGGCCCGCGGGGCGAAATGCGACACCGTAGCCCCTTTGAGACCAGGCTAATAGCGCTTGATTTTTTTCTCTGCGTCCTTTGCGTGCTCAGCGGTGACATTCGGGTTGATACGCCGCTGCTGACGTCGCAGGCGCACGGGCACTGGCCTACCCCGAGGCCAGTCTTTCCAGCGCCGTCCCCGTTGCTTTCGGCCTAAGGTAATCGAGCAGGCTTGCCAGCTTGCGCTTGAACTCATCCGGGTCTATGGGTTTCAACCAGAAGTCCGTGGCGCCGCTGGCAAGCGCATGTTGCCGTACCGTCGCGTCGGAAATGCCCGTGATCATGATGATGGGAATACGGCGAAAACCAGGTAGCTTGCGTGCCGCCGTAATGAAATCGAGCCCATCCATGCCCGGCATCATGTAGTCGATCAGGCACACGACCGGCTCCCGATGACAGCACCATGCGAGCGCCTCGCGCGCCGAAGTGAAGCTGGCCGTGGTGACATCGCCACCGTCGCCCAAGCGCCTGATGACGTTTTCGAAAATAATAAGATTGTCGCGTTCGTCATCGAGCAACAAAATTGTCGGTTTCACTTCGTTTGCACCCCTCGTACTCGGTAGCACCGGCGGCTTTTTGCGCCATGTGCTTCAAGTTCCATGCCAACACACAGGGGAAACGGACAAACGGACGGTGGGCCGGCGCGAGTGCAGCCCGTCAGCGTGCGGGCGGCGGCGCGTGCCTGACAGGGCCCCGACGTCCCGGGCCGACACGCCGTGGCCATAAAACACTCGTACATTCAATCAGTTAGTGGGAACGTGGCGATGGCCAACGGTGAGCGTCGCGGTTGTCCGTGCGACGCACAAGCACAACGGCACAGTGGCGCGGCGAACCCAGCAATGGCCTCGGCGCATGCACCGCGCGGTTGCCGACATCAGCAGTTTCGGGCACATCGGGCAACTTGCGTCACCCGAACGGCTCGGGTTGCGGGCGTTGCATAGGGCTCACGGGGATGAGGGGTCTTGCCAGCGGTGCTCGCGTACGCGCCGCCAATCGGGCGTGGATCCCGCCTGCAATCAGGCGCCGCTGCGCCCGGCGCGCTTACGGGACTTGGGTTTCTTGGACTTTGATTTGGACAAGTCAACGCGCAGGTCGACCTTGCCGATAAAGTCCTCGAGCTCCTTGATCGTCGTCTCGATCGACCCGCGGTCCGGCTTCGGTGCTTTCGGCTTACTTTCCATCGTCTGCTCGGGCGCTTGCAACTCCAGTGGCCGCGTGCGGACCTCCCACGGCGCCTCTTTTAGCCAGTCGGAAAAATCTTCGCTACTCAGCGGCACGCTGATGTACTCGCCCTGGGCCGCGTCCGAGCCGAGCTGTTCGAGCTGCGTAAAGATCTCATGGGATCGCGTTCCCTCACCGACGACCTGGAGACCGAGGTTGTGGGCCAGGTCAACCGTGGCGTGCACGATCATCTCATGCTTGGCGTTTTCGTCCATGTCCATGACAAAGGACTTGTCGATCTTTATCTCGCTCACGGGCAACTTACTCAGGTAAGCCAGCGAAGAGTAGCCGGTGCCGAAATCATCGATCGACAGACCTACGCCCATCTCAGCAAGCCGCGTGAGGATCTGCAGCGCTCGCTCCTGGTCCACCATGATGCTGGTTTCGGTGATCTCGAGCTTCAGCCGCTCAGGTGCGACTCCATGAGACGCCAGCAGACCGGCAATCAGGTCCGGGAGCTCCAGATCGAGCAGTCCGTAGGCCGATACGTTTACGGCAATACCGATATCGAGACCAGCCTGCTTCCAGCTGCCGTGCTGCTGCATCGAGTGATTCAGGACCCATATGGTCAACGGCTTGATCAGTCCAGTACGCTCCGCCAGCGGAATGAACTCGTCCGGACCCATCAAGTCGTGCTGCGGGTGTTGCCAGCGAACCAGCGCCTCTACATCGGTGAGCTGTGCCGATGCGATGTTGACCTTGGGCTGGTAGTGCAACACCAGCTCGTCGGTCTCGATGGCATGGCGCAACTCTCCCATGAGGGTGAGCCGGTGAGGGCTGTGTTTGTCGTGCTTGGGGTCGTAAACGACAAAACCGGATTTCTCCTGCTTTGCGCTGTACATGGCGACGTCGCCCCGCTGCAGCAAGGTGTCGGCGTCCGGGCCATGTTCTGGGAATACGGCGATGCCGATGCTGGCCTGTACGTCGAGCTTGAGGCCCTCCAGCGCGAAGGGCGTTTGCAGCGCCTTGCCGATTTTTTGCGCCGTGTCCGTGGCATCTCTAAATGACTCCAGCTTCGGCAACATGATCGCAAACTCGTCACCACCGAGGCGCGCCACTGTAGCGGTATCCTGGATGGTTCCTTCCAACCGCGCGGCCACCTGCTTGAGCAGGCGATCACCATTGAAATGTCCGAGCGTGTCGTTGATCTCCTTGAAGCGATCGAGATCCATCATCAGGATCGCTAGCCGCGTCTTATCATGCTGCGCGGAATTCAGGGCCTGTTCAAGGCGATCTCGCAGCAACACACGATTGGGCAAGCCCGTCAAGCGATCGTGCGTAACGTCGTGCATCGCCTGCTGCTCGAGCGCAGTCGTCTGCGCACGCAGCTCGCTGGTCTGGTCCACAACCAAGGCGCTCGCCTCGTAGGCGATTACGGAGCCGACGTACTGCCCCCACAAGGCGAAGAAAAAGGGCATGACATCGAGCAACCAGAGCGCCTTGTTAATCTTTTGGGCCTCGATAATTCCAAGCAGAGTAACGCCACCGGTTTGGTAGTAGCTGACCATTGAGGTGGCTGTGGCTATGGCGAGAAGAGCGATAACTACGCCGTATATGGCGTATTTATTCGCTCTGCCTTTCAGCCGCTCGACATTGGCGGTCAGGCTATGGCTCGTTGTCAGTGGCACGATGCGCTACTCCAAAGTAAGCATTGCTTAATAAAGTCATACAGCCCCTGCCCGGCGCCGTCAGCACTATAGCCTGACCGGCACCGCGAGACTTCCAAATGCTCCTCCGATTATTAAAGCGGTGCGCCTGCATTCCCAGGCTGAGTCGCGATGCAGTGACCCCTGATTCCACGGTCCCGAGCTCGCACGCCGGTGACGCGCGGGCGACAACCACGGAGTCGTTCTCCCATTTACCAGTAAGCGTAGACCATGCGGCAGCGCTATGGAACCGCGTAGGGGGCGCATCAGGTGATCGCGACAGCGCTGCCGGTCCGCGGCCGGGCATAATATTTTCCATAACTATCAATATATTAGATTCACGACGGCAAAGTGCCTGACTGACTCCAAATCGGTCGCAGTCTCGCATGCACGGTCATCGTGGTTCACCAACCGAATAGCTCCACCACCCCCACGGTGAGCGCCGGCACGAACGTGATAATCAGCACCCCCACCAGAGAAATCAAAAAGAACGGAATACAGGCGTACCATATGTCCAAGAGATCCCGCTTGAACCGGAACGAAGCGAGAAACAGGTTCATCCCCACCGGCGGTGTCAGGTAACCAAGTTGCATGTTCGCCAGGAATATGATTCCGAGGTGTATCGGATCCACGCCGAAGGCGGCGGCGATCGGGAGGATCAAAGGCACGATCACGATGAGCGCCGAAAAAATGTCCAAAAGAGACCCCGCGACAAGCAGAAAGGCGTTAAGCGCGAGCAAGAATACCCATGGTGACTCGATTCCGGACCGTACCCAGTCGGCAGCCAACGTCGGTACATCGGCGAAGATGAGATAGTTCGTAAGCCCCATAGCCGCCGCGAGAATGATCATGACGCCGCCGATCATGATCGCGGCATCGACCAGGATACGCGACAGATCGCGCCGCAGGCTGATGTCGCGGTATATGAAGAACTCGACGACGATCACGTAGATGGCAGCCAGACCGGCTACTTCTACCAGCGTCGCATAGCCCGAGAATATGCCGTACAGGATCGCTACCGGTAACACCACCTCCCACTTGGCCTCCCAAATCGCCGATAACGCCCCGCGCAGTTGAAATCGACTGCGGCCACCGACGATGATCCAGCCCTCGCGCACCGCGTAAATCGAAAACATCGCGATCAACAAAAACCCCGGCAGCAAACCGGCGAGAAAAAGCTTGTTGATGGGCACGCGTGCCGACACACCGTAGAGGATGATCAACAGGCTCGGCGGCAAGAGGATCCCGAGGCTACCTGATGCTGTCAGTGCGCCGATAGAGAACCGCTCGGCATAGCCCTCGCGCAGCAGCACCGGCAACATGAGCCCTCCGAGTGCCAGAATCGTGACACCCGAGCCGCCGGTGAAAGTCGTAAAAAACGCCAGCACGGTAATCGTCGCCACGGCCGTGCCGCCGGGTAACCAGCCAAACAACGCGCGGAACAGCCGCGCCAACCGTGCCGACGCCTGTCCTTCGGCCATGATCGTGCCGGCCAGTGTGAACAGCGGTATGGTCGGCAGTATCGGGTTCGACGCGATCCGATAGGCCTCCACCGGAATTGCCGCCAGCGGTACCGCGTCGATGTAGAACAACAGCAATGCGGCTGCTCCGAGAACGACAAAAATGGGGGCGCCGGCCAGTGCGGCGACAAGGATCGCGCCTATGCCGGGAAACAGCAGCAGCGGGCGGCTCGCCTCCGGCCAAAAGGTCAAGCCTACAATCAGCACGGTCGCGGCGAGTGCGATCAATCGGCCCCGGTATCCGCCCGGCGTGCGCCAGAGGAAACGAGCGCCGATAATCGTGAACCCGATGGGCATGATGACCTCGGCCATCCACTGCGGGATCACGCCACCCAAAGTGGAGGTCATGATGCTGTCGGCGCGCACCATCTCAAGCGAGGCCCACGCCAGCAGAAACGCTACCGCCGTCGCCACCGACCCGGCGACGATGCGCGCGGCCAGACGCCAGCGCCCGTGCAAAAAAGCTGCGAAACCAAGCGACAGGTGCTGGTCTTGCCTGGCGGCCACACCGGCGCCGAGGAATGTCACCCATAGCGTCAGGTGACGCACGTAGTCGATCGAGCCGGGTATCCCCAGGCCGATCAAGGCCCGTGCGATGACCTCTATGAGAGGCAACAGGACGATGGCTAGCAGCGCAAGAGCGGTGGCCGCATTCTCCGCTTTGGTTCCGGCCGATTGCAGCACCGCACCGAGTTTTAGTGCTCCCCTCACGCGATGCGGTCTTATCCGGGGCTCGCCTTTCCTGCGCCGACCTTCATCTCGCGGTACTCATCGCGCAGTTCCAGCACCCGGTCGAAGTACTTCGCCGGAACGAACGTGCCGCGAATGCGCGCGTAAGAAGACAGTGCTAGCTGCTCCCATTGCTTCATGGCGTCGGGCGGGACCTCAACCACCTGCAACCCGCGCTTGGTCATGGCTTTGATCGCTTTCGCCTCGAGCTTGCGCACCTGGTCGCGCAGCCGAACCCCGGCCTCGCGTGCCAGCCGTGCGAGCGTCGGGCGCAGCTCAGCGGGGATCTTCGCCCAGGTCTTGGCGCTGATAATGGTCGCGCCAGTCAGCGGCGCCCAGCGCATGTTCGTCATCCAGGGAGAGAAGGCAAACCACTGGTTCGCCAGCGCCGCCAGCGGCGGAGCCTGGTAGGCGCTGATCATGCCGGTCTGCAGCGCGGGGAGGATGTCGACCGAGGACAGCGGCACGGGCTTGAACCCGAGCTCCTTCCACAGCTCCTCGGCAGCGGTGGACTGGCCGGTTGACCACACGAACAGCTTGAGCTTCCGCAGATCGTCCGGCGTTCGCACCGGCGACTTGGTGAAAAATCGCACCCAGCCGGCGTCGCCCCAGTTCAGCACGACAATGCCTTTCTTTCGAAGCGCTTTCTCCAATGACTCCGCGATGCGTGTCTGTACATACTCCAGCTCGGCGTAGGAGGAAAAGGCCAAGGGTATGTGCAGCGCATTGGCAGCCTCATCGATTTGACCGAGCCCTGCGGTGGTGACCGTGGCGGCATTGAGCTGGCCGATGCGCATCCGGCGCAGGATATCGTTTTCATCACCCAGCGTGCCCGCATAGATCTTGAGCTTCACTTTGCCGGCCGATGCCTGCGCCCAGCTCTGCTTCAGCTCAACGAGATAGTCGTACCACGTGGAATCCTTGGGCACCACGGTGGCCAGCTTGACAACGACGGTCTGCGCGCTTGCCGCGTAAGAGAACAAGGCCATCATGGCAGTCGCCAGGATCATCCGTTTGAGCTTCATTCGTTGCCCCTTAAATGAAGAAGTCATCGATGCGCGCCAGCAATACCCTGGCGCGTTGTTGTGCAATCAGGTTGGCCAGGCGTTGCTCAGGGGCTGCATCGACGTCAAACGCAAGCGCCCGTTTGAGCAGCGCCACAAATTCCTCGCGGTCTTGCAAACGTACGGACACTGACTCGGCCAAGGAGACAAGCGGGCCGACCTTCTTGCCACTGGCCAGCTCCATGGCGCGCTTGAAGTGTGCGCGCGCCTTTTCCGCGCTGCCGCCTTGGGCGGCGGAACGACTGCCATAGAAAGCGATCAGGAAATCGTGAATCGCGCCCTGATCGAATCCCTCATCCAGCTGCAGGCAGCGCTCGATTATCGGCCCGATCAAGTCCAGATCGGCCAGCAGGTCCATATCCTGCTTGTCGGACGCGATCGCGGCACTCCATGACACGGCGGTCCAGTAAAGCTCGGGCACATTTTCCGCCTCGAATACCGCAAGCGCCGCTTCCGGGTTTTTTCTCAGCTTGTCCGCGAACCCGGGCTGGCGCAGCTCCAGCGCCCTGATGGCATAATCGCGCGCTCGGATATAAAGCTTCTTGGCGCGTAAACGCAGCTCGCGTGCGCGCCGGGGCTCCGCCGCCTCCAGCTGCAACGCCGGCAAGTCGACATAGGCATAGGCGTACTGCGTGAACCCGCTGGCGCTAGCGATCAGCAAGCCGCGATGCTCGGGCACGTCGGCGAGCAATCCCTCCATGGTCTTCAGGCCGAACGGAAGCGCTGCACCCACGAGCGCCGGGTCATCGTCCGAGGCGTATACGCTACCGCCTTCGGCCAACACGTTGCCGACCCGCTTGGCGACGAATTTTTTCGCCGAGCAGCCCTGGGTCACGGCAAGGACCAGTCCCAGCAGTATCAAAGTGGCGAACGACGAGGCGCTCGGCATCTGTCGCCCCGATGATGGTTGACGCAAAGCTGGAAGGATGGCCGGGGTCATCGTTACGTTGGTCGTCCTTATCGGTTCTTAGGCAAACCGAGGGTCGGCGCTTTGCGCACGCGGTCTCGGCAATAGACGCCTGGGCAGGCGGCAGTATAGCAGCCCCCGCGCAGTTGTTTGAGTCGGCAATCACGCTCTGTATATGGCCGCCGCCTATCGCACCAAGTACCTTCCCGGCTTGCGGGCAAGCCGCGCGGGGCGGTCATGCGCCGGTTCAGACGGTGGGGTCTTGGATCGCGACTACAGCTGCTTCTTGATTAGTGGGGAAATCAACTGGAAGAATCGCAGCTTCATGATCTTGCCGGTCGATACGTTGGGAAAACGACGGCTTTCTCCCTGCGCCATCCCGTCGGGTCCCAGCAACCAGGCATTGGCAAGATGCGCGTCCATGGACGCGCGCAACTCGCGCGCGATCACGGAGTCGCGCGCGACCACCGCCAACTCCGTGTTCAAGAACTCCGAGCGCGGATCGATGTTAAAGTTTCCGATAATGGCTATCTCCTCATCTATGACCACGGATTTCGCGTGCAGCATCTTCGGGCCCTTGTACTCCCAGATCTCTATGCCCATTTGCACGAGCCCAGCTTTCTTACCTTCGTAGCCGCCCTGCGCGAACAGATTCTGCGTGGATACCAGCGAGTTTGTGAGCACACGCACCTTGACGCCGCGCTCGATGGCGCGACTCAGCGCCTTCTTGGAGTTTTTTGAAAGAATAAAGTAGGGCGACTCGATGGTGATGGATTCTTCGGCAGAGTCAACGTATTCGAGAAAGGCCTCGAATGTTCCCGGCTCGATTCCTTTGCGTCCGACAGGATCGTAGAGGAATCGTACGTCGGCGACATCACGCTGACCCGCGGACCAGTCGATGTTCGGATTTCGATGGATCAGCCCGCCGCCGGCAGCAAGCGCCGACCAGCGCTGGTCGAGCATGGTCTCGGCCTTCGCCAGCGCCTGCAGAGTCGACGCGCGCTGTGCCGAGCAAAGCTCATATGAGATCTCATCGAAGGAATCGTCACAGACCTCAGCCGCAATGGCGGGATCATATAAATCAAGGTCCACCGGGGAGACTTCGTCGCTGCGCCAGAGCCGCATGAAGTAATCGTACGCGGGCCCGACCGCGTCGCCCGCGACATAGACATCGCGGTCCACATAGGCCTTCTTCACGTAGCTTTTCTTGGTCGAACCGTAAAAGGGATACTCGAGATTCCTGCCGCCGACCAACATCTGCTTCCTGTCGGTCAGTAGAATCTTGTCGTGATATCGCTGGGTAATTCCACCGAGCCGTGTCCAGCCGACAGGGCGATACTCCTTGATCTCCACGCCCGCGCCCACCAGTTGCGCCTGAATCGGTATGGACAACTCATTAAAGACACCATCTAGGAGAATCCGCACCTTCACCCCGCGGCGTGCCGTCTCCCGCAACAGCGCCAGATAGGTCAGCACCAACCCATCATCGGAGGCCCGGTGTACCCCAAGCAAGATCTCCTCGCGCGCCTGCCGAATCATGTCCACCCGTATCTGCGCGGCCTGCTGGTCCACGTCTATGATGCGGTACACGTCGGCCGAGGCGGTGGCGGAAAACAACAGCACCGCGGCAAGGGCCTGAACCACGCGTGGCAAGCGCAACGCGCAACTGAGAACGGCCCTCGCCGACCGAAGGTAGATCATGTTTCTGTCTCGCTGTTGATGCGAACAGCCTGTGAAGTCAAATAACGTATGCTCACAAAAAACGGCTACAATGCGCGCTTACGCACGATCAAGCCGTCGAACGGCATAATTTAACACGCTTCGTCGCGTTCTCTTGAGCCCGGAAATCGCCGCCCTTGTGCTGCTTGCAGCACTTCTGCACGCGCTTTGGAATGCGCTCGTCAAGGCCGGCCTGGATAGCTTGCTCATCCTTGCGTCCGTGGCCCTGGCGACTACGGTCACGGGGGCGCTAATGATACCCTTTTTCCCGCCGCCGGCGCCCGCAAGCTGGTTGTACATACTGCTGTCCAGCGTCTTACATTACGGTTACTACTTGTTTCTGCTGCAGGCCTATCGGTTTGGTGACCTGAGTCACGTCTACCCAATGGCGCGCGGTATCGCGCCGTTGTTGGTGGCGGGCGGCGCGGCCCTGTTCGCGCACGAGTTCCTGTCGGCCACGGCCACAGCCGGCGTGGCGCTCGCTAGCATCGGTATCACCAGCCTGGCGTTTGTTGGCGGACCTCCGTGGAAAAGCGATGCGCGACCGCTGTTGTTCGCGCTGGGTACCAGCGTTTTCATAGCAGCCTACTCGGTGGTCGATGGCGTCGGCGTGCGCTTGTCGAACAGTCCGTTCGGCTACATGGCTTGGCTTTTCGTGCTGGAGTTTCCTTTCCCCGCGGTCGCACTGTACCGGCGCCAGCGCCGCATCGTCGCGTTCGTGCGCGCGCAGTGGAAGTCCGCCGTGGGTGCCGGTGTGACGTCCGTGGGCGCTTACGCGCTTGTGATCTACGCAGTGAACTTCGCGCCGATGGCGGCCGTCTCGGCCCTGCGCGAAAGCAGTGTCATCATTGCGGCACTCATCGGTACCTTGCTCCTCGGGGAACCCTCCGGCTGGCGGCGCATCGGTGCGGCCGTCATGGTCGCCGCCGGCGTCGCGATGGTTACCATCGGTTGAGTCGCGCTACCTTGGGGGTCTTTTGGCCTGCTTTTTGCTGTTTTTTATTGGCCGGCAGCGTACCGCACGCCAGCGCTCTAAGATTGATGCATACACCCATGAGATCGAGTGCAATCAACTGGCTGTGGCGTGCCCTCCCATGGCATGGGCGCGCCGAGGGCGTCACCTGGGACTCCCGCCTGACCGCGGGCAAGGCCGCCTACGAGCGCGCTGATTACGCCGATGCCGAACAGCAGCTACTCGCCGCGCTCAAGTTGGCCGAGGGCTTCGGGCTGGACGACCCGCGCGTGGTCACCACGCTCAACAGCCTGGCGGAAACCTATCGCGCCATGGGCCAGTATGATGACGCCATATCGCTTAGCCGGCGCGCGCTCGACCTGAGTGAGCGCGCGCTCGGTCCGACCCACCCGGATGTCGCCGCGAGCCTCAACACGCTGGCCGAGCTCTACCGGAGCACGGAGCGCACCGACGACGCCAAGCACCTGCTCAAGCGTGCGTTGGCCACGCAAGAGCGGGTGCTCGGGCCCGATCATCCCGACCTGGGCACCACGCTCAACAACCTGGCGCTGGTGTACCGCGCCGAGGGCGAGCACGCCAAGGCCAAGCCGCTGCTGAAGCGGGCGCTAGCCATTCGCAAACAGGCGCTGGGGGCAAGGCATCCGCGCGTCGCCACCACGCTCAACAACCTGGCGCTGGTGTACCGTGCCGAGGGCGAGCACGCCAAGGCCGAGCTGCTGCTGAAGCGGGCGCTGAAGATCCGCGAGAGGGCGCTCGGACCCATGCACCCGCGCCTCGCTACCAGCCTGAATAACCTGGCCCAGCTCTACCGCACGCTGGGCAAACACCGCGAGGCCGAGCCGCTGTACCGGCGCGCGCTCAGCATCTGGGAGGAGACCCTTGGCGAAAACCACCTGTACGTCGCCAGCGCACTGGAAAACTACGGCTACCTGCTGGCCGATATGAAGCGTCATGCCGAGGCCGCGAGGATGATCGCCCGCGCCATGGTGATTCGCGCCAGGCAGGCAGGGTAAGGTCGCGCAAGCGCCGCCCGTTGACGCCCCGCCGATCCTGCCACTTACGTTATCGTCGCGTGCTGCGCGCGTGCGACCACGTCGGCCGTACGCCTATCTCATTCGTAACATATTGACCATATGGATATTTTGATTTTGCCTCGATTGGACATAAGATCTTATCCACACTCGAGCCTTACCGGGCAACGGCCGGCTGCGTACACCCGGGCAACATTGGCGAGCACCGCGCATGACCGACAAGTTCAGCAAGCTCCATCGCTCGGTTAGCTACAACAAGGAATCGGACCTG
>FXBF010000044.1_pt1 | contig 32282 bp, 32 predicted proteins | sample 5335321 | NCBI WGS metagenome assembly FXBF01 (sample SAMEA103928391, study PRJEB20085) | sediment metagenome | isolation source: sediment
TTTTGGATGAGATGAATTTAGAAGGAAAGGAAAGGAAATCATTAGGAGAAGATGTTGGAGATGGAGAAAATGCTGCTAACTATTTCTCTCTTTTTTGTTCTAATAAGATGAGGGACATAAAATATAAATATATTTACTACATACCATCCGTAAATCATGATGGAGGTTCTTATGGTGGCTTTAGTTTTTTCTGTAAAAATAAATGGTCAAGGAGTATAACAAAAGCTGCACAAGACTGGGCAACCAGATTTGGTGCAACTTTTGCGGAGATTGAGGCAGAGAAGTTGGTTAGAAGGGAAATGGAAAAACACGGCACAAAAGCTGCTATGACAGCCATAATGGCCCGCAATATCTCCCACAATATAGGCTCACACGTCATCTCTTATTGGAATACCGAGCTTCAGGAAAGGCTGAAGTCTACGGAATCAACGTCAGGTAAAAATTATTTGAAAGAGGAGAAGTTTATAAAAACCTCAAAGGAGCTTTTTCAATATATCCAACACAGGCAGGATTTCGTAGCGGAGCTTGCGACAAGCATCCCCTGTTCCGAAATGTCGCTCGACCTAAGAGAAGATATTTTTGACCCTTTTATATCCCCGAACGAGGATAAATATGGAGATGCAAAAGATAGTAATGGAAACAAATGCATCTCCGCCATGCTCGGATACATAGCCAAATCCGAGAATATCAACATGCATGAGGAAATAAAACTTGACACTGAAGGTCTTACAAATACCAGGGTCTCTATCCCCAATGGATTTGTGGGTGTACATGCAGTCTATTCGATTCTGGAGAATTTCATTCGGAATAGCGCGAAACATTTCAAAGGTCCGATAAAAAATAATGAGAAAATGGTAAGAATTGATGTGAAAGAGATCGATAAGTCGAGACCTAATAACTCTATCTCTGAAGAGTTAATCCGTAAGTGGAAAGACGACTATTTGGCTGTTACCCTGTGGGACTGGCGCGACGGTTCCTGTAAGGAGAAAACAATAGGGTCACACAAGAGGTTTTTACCCGGCGGGGAGGACTGCGACTTTTCCGATAGCGATGGGAGCCTGAAGTCCGGGGGCTGGGGCATAAAAGAGATGCTGACCTCTGCCAACTTCCTGAGGAAAAAGACACCTGAAGACCTCTACAAATACATCAATAACCCTGATGAAAGTAAAAAAGAGCCTCCTCTGCTTGAGGCGATATGTGATAATCACATTAATTGCGAAAATAATAAAGATTGCTCACGTTTGGCATCTGACGAAGAATACAAAGGCAAATTCGGGATAAGGTTCTACCTGCGCAAGACCAAAGATTTGGCGGTGGTGTTAAATAATGATGAAAAAAAATCAGGTTTTACATTTAGTGAAAATGGGTTAGTCGAGAAGAGTATATTCGCAATTAAGCGGTTTGATAGTTACCAGGGTCACGCCAAAGAGATATCTTCATACAACATGGTGCTGGTCGAAAGCGGGAAAGAGAATAAACTATCGGACGATCCCACATGCCCCTACCCCTGCAGGATAATGCCTTTAGATAACAGGAAGGGGAAAAATGGTGAAACAGCGGGAAATAGCAATGACAGCAATGATAGATATCTTGATCTATATAGGGATTTTATAAAAAAGGAGTTCAATAAAGATGCTGACTTACCGCATCCTAAATTTTTTGAGGGTACAACCCTTACAGATTTATTTTCAGGAGAGGGAAACAACTCTTGTTTGGAAGGGAAGGCTCCAAATAAGGCGTTTAAGATAAATGGAAACAAAATAGTATTTGTATACCATTTGAATCAACAAAAGTGCTTTAGTGCGTTTGCGCACTGCTATAAATGTACCGTGAATATTTATATACAGCCGGTTTCAGGAGGTTATTCTACCTACTCGAAGCTAAAACTATTGAAAGGGAATACGTTAGATCCTTCCATCAAGAAACAGCAGGTTCTGCAACTTGCCGAATCGGCTCTTACAGAGGTGGTAATCGTTGATGAGAGGATAAGCGACTGGGCAAAGAAAGATTTTATATGCGTTGGGGATAAAGAATATAAGATTAGCCAAATACTGAAAAAGATGAGTGTGCATGTAGTTGACATTGATACTGAAAATATTAAATATTCTGATTTAGCAAAAAAACTTAGTAGCTGGTTGAAACCTGAAGACCATGATAAGAGGAAGCAAAACGGTTGTGCTGGAACAAATAAAGAACAGCCGAAGCCTGCCCGTTTTTTCGTCATCCACCAGGGGGTGCTGGATAAACTTAAAGATGAGGATAAAGATATAGAACTTATGAATAAGATTAATTGCAGGTGGCAGGTGATTGATTCTGGCCGTGGTGTGCCTGAGGAGAAAAAGCTGATAAGGTATCCTAATGCAAGGTTTGTTCAGATATCGGCTTTGCAAAAGCTGCTTGAGAATTATGACAAGCACGGGCTTGTGCAAACACTTTTCTCAACGCGCAGGCCGCATAATTAGGAGGGTGATTAATGAGTAATATTAATGTTGATGATTATAGAGTAATAGTAATTTCCAGGGAAGTGGACATAGAAAAACGTTTTTTAGAAGGCATCAGTACAGGCACAGGTAATATTGGGTTTGTCAGCTGCAAAAGAAAATGGAAATCAGACAATGGGAGTAAAAGCAATTGTTTTGTTTTTGCGTTCATAGTTGTCAAGAATAATGATCAAAAAAATGAGCAAGCAACAAATGCAATATCCAATATGGAGATTAAAGATAAAACAATAATAGTCTACGCGCATTCAACCGATTCTTTAGTTGAGAAAGAAATTAGAAAAGTCATAACTAATGGAAAAGGCAAAGTTATAGAATATAAACCGTTTTCCCACCAACCAAATGATCTTGAATACGACCCTTTAGCAAACTTTACTGGATGTGTCGGAGATAAAAAAGAAGGCTTTGGAGAATGCTTAAAGGAGCTGATAGAAGAATCTTTAAAAAAAAAGAATAGACCCCACATTATCGCCCTCTCCATCCTCTGTCAGGGCTATCTTGCAGCACATGAAGGAAAGGATCTGAACGGCTGGAATGACTCAATGATAGGGTTGCTGGTTAGCGATGCAGAAACAAAGACAGAAGATAAGAGCTGGTGGCAGCCTGCCTTTGAAAAAAAGGATAATGAAAAAGAGATAAAACAAAGTGATGATTTTTCGCAAACTATCATATCTGACGAAATTTCATCTATAGGCAAAGCGTGCAAAGATAGCAGCGCAATAAAGAATTTGTTTGATAAAATCAAGGGATTAAACGTGCAGAGTTTTTGCGACACTGATAAAGTAATAGCTACTTACAACTGTATTAAGGAACTTCTGTAGAGGATTTTTATGGCTGAAATAGGGGTTAATACAAATATGAACCTGAATACTGCAATAGTCCGCAGATTACGCAGATTAACACAGATAATAAAACTTATAAATTCAAAAAATCTGTGTAATCTGCGAAATCTGTGGATAATATTTCCTGTATCATGAAACAGATAGATTACGAGATAGCCAAAGAACTGAAAGAAAGACTGTCAGAGGTTGTCAGTATAATTGATTTCAAGGTTTTCGGTTCAAGGGCACGGGGGGACGTTGATGAATATTCGGATATGGATATCTTTCTTGAGGTTGAATATCTTACTAAAGAGTTGGAAGAAAAAATATACCACACAGCCTGGGAAATAGGATTAGAACATTTGATCTTTATTTCTCCGCTTATTTTCACTCGCTATGAGATTGAGGATTCACCATTAAGGGTTTCTCCAATAGTCAGAAATATAGAAGAAGACGGGGTAAGGATTTGACTGATAAAGAGACTCTGTTCCTGTATCGGCTTAAAGAGGCAGAGGAAACTCTGAAGGACGCTGCAAGGATGTTGGAGGGTGGCTTCAGTTCAAGGTCTATTACAAACAGAGCTTATTATTCAATGTTTTATGCAGTTTTGGCTCTCTTTCTGAAAACTGATGTAAATATCAGGACATCCAAACACATAGGGGTTATTTCTATATTCGATAAGGAGTTTATTCTTACAGGAAAGGTTAAGAAATATTATTCGGAAATACTTCACAAGATGTTTAATGTCAGACAAAAAAGCGATTATAAAGAGCTTATTGAATTATCTGATGAAGATGCAGCAGAGTTTGTAAAACTTGCTGAGGAATTTCTTGCGGGGATTAAAAAGTTTCTAAACGTTGCATGAAAAACGATGAATGGAATAACCTTGCCAAATGGTGCGCTTGTCTCAGATGCCCGTTCTGAGGAATATAAATCAAAGGTTAAAGAATGAATATACAACTTGATGGTCAGGATATAGCAGCGCTTAAGAATTACTTTGCCGGCTGCACGGCAATCGCCTTTGCATTTTTGTTCGGCTCTCAGGCGAAAGGAACTGCGACAGGATTGTCCGATGTTGACATCGCAGTATATTTTCGCCCTGAAAAACAGCGCCCTGTTCAGTATGAAGAAGAGGTTTATTACAAAGGTGAAGATGAGACATGTTCTGACCTTGAAAAATTGCTTAAGAGAGAGGTTGAAATGCTTGTATTAAACAGGGTTTCCGCAACTGCCGCAGCCAGCGCCATACGAGGCATGCCTCTATCAATAAACGACTGGGGATTATATCTCGACTTTATGGAAACAGTTACATCTGAGGCAGAGGATTTCATGGATTTTGTTATAAATGACTATGTGGAGAGGGGTTCACTTGCAGAAAGAGGTTGAATTCAGGCTTATCAGGCATCTCGAATTTCTTGGGAATGAACTTGAGGACTATGGGACATTCAAGCCCCTCACGTGGAAAGAATATAATGAGGATAGGGACAAGAGAAGGAATGTCGAAAGGTGGGTTGAAAACATCATAAACTCATCTATTGACATAGCAAAGATTATTATGACCTCAGAGGGCCGCACACTTCCCGACACTTACAGGGAGGTGGTAAGGCATCTTTCCCTTATAAAAGGTTTCGACAGTGAACTTATAGAACGTCTCTCCAGATGGGTAAGCCTCAGAAATATTATCTCTCACGAATATCTCGATATCAGATGGTCGTCCATAAAAAGGTTTATTACAGAAACACAACCGGTATTTGAGGGTTTTCGTAAGACGATAAAGTATTATCTTGAACATAAAAGAGATGATGAGACAGATGAAAAACAATGAATGGAACAATCTACGGGCAAAACTTCATCACGACTGGCTTCAGAACAGGTATCTGACATTTTTGAAGTCATGGAAGAATTGTTTTAACAATATTGATGCATGTGGAGCAGACAGAGATGATGTTCTGGAACAGCTTTTGCAGTGGGAGAGCAAGAGGGATACCTTTACGAGACTTATTGATAACTCAGAGGAAGCACTGAGTCCAAGGCAGCTTTTGGCTGAACCACCCCTTGACAGGATGTCTGAGGAGAATAAGGAATGGCTTGGAGAGGTTATCCATGCCCTTTTTTGTGCGAGGACAGGTATTGAAAATAAGGTACTGGAGCTTAAGTTAAAGATAGATGAGATAGACAAGATTGTGGATTCAATAGCACATACGTTGAAGGGTGAAAGAGAGTCAGAGAAATCTACTGGTGACAGAATTATCTTAATCTTTAGCAATTTCAGTAAAGAGATAAGTGAACTTCCCCATGAGATACAGGTGGTATAGAAATGAGGCGAAAGGACAAAGCCATAATCAATCCGCAGATTACGCAGATTACGCAGATTTCAAATAGAGACCCAAGGACATACGCAATTATTGGAGTTGCGATGGAGGTTCACCGAATAATGGGATCGGGCTTTTTGGAAGCGGTCTATCAAGAGGCTCTATCTATCGAATTTACTTTAAAAAAAATACCTTATCAAAAAGAGATAGATATACCTGTCTGTTACAAAGACAAGACTCTTTCAACAAGCTACAGGGCCGATTTCTTATGTTATGGAAGTTTAATTGTAGAATTAAAAGCGTTAAGTCAACTTAGTGGGAAAGAAGAATCTCAGGTTCTAAACTACCTAAAGGCAACAGGGCTGGAAACAGGACTCCTCCTTAATTTTGGGGCAGGGAACCTTGAATATAGACGTTTTGTATTTACGAATGGAAAATCTGTGTAATCTGCGGAATCTGTGGATATATAGCGGCTGAAATGGAAAATATGATACCCAGGATATTAATAATCGATGACATTTTTGGTTCATCCCTGATGGACAGGAGAAACCTCTGTCGTAATTTCGGTCTTGTTGATGTGACAGGGGATGATGAGAAACCTGCGTCTATTCAAGAGCCGGTTGCCAAAGCGGTCTTTTGTCCTGGACAGGTAAGGCAGGGTAATACTGTAAAGAATGATGTTAATGTTGCAATTGAGGCAGTAAAGAAGGGATGGAATGGAGATAAAGAAAAACTATGGTCATTGATTCTTCTTGACCTCCGGTTTGTATCCGGTAAGATAGTTGACAAAGAGATAGAGGGTCATGATGGAGACGATGTGTTCGGGTTACAAATACTTGATGTCATCCACAGGCAGTTTCCGGATATCCCTGTGGTCATACTTAGCAGTAAAGAAAGGGCAGAGGTAATAGAGCAGTGTAGAACACGTGGGGCACCTGACTTTATACAAAGGCATGAACACGGAACAGCTACCCTCTCGCCAAAGGAGATACTCAGGGCCAAGATGCTTGAGCATGGACTGATAGAGGACAGCAGGGACTTAACAGATGAGAAGAATAAAATCATTGGCAAATCTGTTGAGATCCTTAAGACCTTAAGGGCCGCACGGAGATCTGCAACAGGCAAGGGGAATATCCTTATCCTCGGTGAAACAGGGACAGGCAAGGAACTGCTTGCAAGGTATATCCACGATGTGTCTCCGAAGTCAGAGGGGCCTTATAAATTCTATCATCCTTATGGTACGGCAGAGACCCTACAAGAGGATGAACTCTTTGGGCATGTCAAGGGCGCATTTACCGGGGCGAACTCTGACAGGGAAGGTCTTTTTGAAATGGCGAATGAAGGGACGCTATTTATAGATGAGATAGGAGATATTCCTGAAAAACTTCAATTAAAGCTCTTGAGACCTCTGGAGAACAAGGCAGTAACAAGACAGGGTGGAAACGAGGAAATTCCGATAGATGTTCAGATTGTTCTTGCTACAAATAAAAACCTTGAAGAATATGCAAAAACGGGAAAATTTAAATTTGATCTCCTGAATAGAATCAACGCCTATACCATAACCATCCCCCCTCTCAGAGAACGGAAGGAAGATATTCCATTAATCTCCGAAAGACTACTTGAGGTCCTCTGTAAGGAAAACAATGCGCGTTGGCCCAGAGAGATTTTACCAGAGACCATGACATTACTGAAAAACCATGGATGGCGGGACAATGTGAGGGGTTTAAGGAATGCCCTTGAGAGGGCAATAAAGGATAACAGGGACTCTGAACTGATTGTGCCTTCGGATATCAGATTTGATACTGATACTGTCATTACTGAGGGGAAAGAAGATTTTATAAAAACAGAGGCACGCAGCGCTGTCAATACAATTGAAGAACTTGTTGAAATGCTCTCCTCTTTTGAGTTTCCTGAAGATTATTCTAAAATAAGCGGTAAACTTCCTGAATTGCAGGGGGCAGTGGCAAAGATGATGGCAAACTACTTGCAGTCAGCACTTGAAGTGACAAAAAAGATGAAACCGGGCGGGTCTTCAGAAGGTGAAATTAACCTCACCGGTGCTGCAAGCTGTATGATGGGTGAGCAACTCAAAACTCCAAAGGCAGCGGATTTGATAAAGAGATTGCTGCAGTTGAACGGTACAGACCCTGAAAAAATCATTGAAGAAAACCCGTTGCTAAAAAAGGCTTATAACGAGGCAGTAAGGCTGAGGCCGAAAAAGCCCAGGAAATAATATTCATTTCAGGAGAATTTTGTGGACTCGTCACCAGTCTTTGAGGCTGTTAAAAGGGTATTGGCATTATTGGGCCAGGATATTCCTGTATGTTCATATGAGAAAGACTTTGAGAAGTTATGGGAATTATCCGGCGAGCATATAAATAGTACAGGGGCGATAGTATGTGTAGTTGACGGTTGTGATACGTCGTTCAAGTGGCTGCCAATCGGTGTTTGGGGAGCATATTACAGGGTAAAGCATGGTATTGATTCTCCTAAATTTATACTTGTTGGTGAAGATGTAGCGCTTGATCCATCACCATATAGTGAAAATATCTACATTCCTAACTTTTATGAAGATGGAGGTATTGAAAAAATATCTCTCAATTTTAACAGAGATGAGAAAGTTAATAAAAAAGCATTTATTGTTGAGCTTTATGAGAAATTAAAACATTTAGAAGAAATCCAAGAACTAATTGAAACAAATGGCAATATAGAAAAAGAGGAAAGGGAGTTAAGTGCTAAAGAACAGATGATCGAGGGATGGCAGGGACTGATACGCAGCACATTTTCACTGCCGGAAAAGCGTCACAGAGTTTCTAATGAAATAGCGCCTATGGCATTAAGGATTGCTCTTGAACAGCTGCATAATGAAACCACAAGGAAAAAGAGAAGAATTATTAGAGATTTTTTATCTGATTTTAGTATTGATGACAAAGAAAAAAGAGCTCTTATGCAATTGTGGGAATGGGTAACAGGAATACAAGCGCCCTCATCTAAAGTACGTCGGAAGAGTTCTAACATAGAAGATATTTGGGGCGTATGGGATAATGCCTCTTTCATGCTGGTAGATGATCAGGGCGAATCTCATGGATACGACAAGATTTTAAAGTGTGCACTCGCCCTTATAAAAGATAAAAAATATGGTGAGATAAAGCTTGACTGCTTCGGAAATTTAGATGGAATTAAAATAGAAAATATATTGGAAAAATATGCCTGCATTTTTCTGGATTTGCGTTTAAAAGACGAAGACCAGAAGATATCAGATTACAATGAGTTAGATAGTGTTAAAATGGCAATAGAACTTTCAAGAAAATGTCCAGCCTTCCCGATAATTATCTTTTCCTCTTCGCAGCAGAGAGAGATAGACAGGCTTTTCTCGCCCTATAAGAACATTATTACCTGTTTTAGAAAGCCAGGAATAGCCGGGTCGCTTAGGGCAATTGATGGTGGTGAGTCGCTTAAGAATCTGTTTGAAGCGATTAAAAAGGCGCTGGTGATATTTGAGAGTAAGATAGTATGGGATCAACTGGAAGGCATCAGAAATGAAGAAAAAAAGATGGTGATAGAATATCAAGCTGGAACTGCTAAGGAAACCATTAATTTAAAAATTGACCTTTCCGGAATAAAGAAAAGGCTTTTCAAAAAAATATTCTTTGATATGCACTACGAATTAGCCTTTCAGTTTCCTTACACTTTTTTTGAAGATCTTATAGCAATAGACCAGCGTAGCAAAATAACTTTCAGCAACTTAATAAACGTCAATGACTACGTGGTCACCAAACTCTATGATACTAAACAAGTTTTAGGGGATTTTCATTTAAAGGACATACCTATCCCTGATAAAATAATTAGGTTGAGGATTCTCTCGCAATTCAGAAATATGGCATCTCATGGGTTGAGAGATTTCGCAGCTACAAGAAGTGAAGCAATTTGTGTTCTTATTTTTTTCATTGAGACAATAGAAAATATAGAAGTAAGTGATAATATTTCCACTACTAATAATAATTTTAAAGAAGTAGGAATTGAACCCCAAAATAAATGTTTTTATAACCCGCTGATACGACCATATTATGCCGATGACGATGATGCAAAGAAGTTGATACATGAGCTATTCGCTGCAATGCTGTATTACAGCTGCTGCAGTGAGCGGACCGCCTCGATGATAAAGGAAGTTATTCAATAATGGGCGAATCAAAAAAGATGAAATTCATGTGTCTCGGCAACAACCCCGTAACTAATGCTGTTGGTAAAGTGATTGGGCTTTTTGGTGTTGAGGCCTGTGATGATGGAGACTGCGACATATTGGTAATGGCTGATGGGGATAATTATAAGCTAAAAGATATGAAGGGTAAATTTAATTGGAGTGAAAAAGTGATATATATTGAATCTGCACAAAATTATGATGCAAGTAAAATTCACCCACTCTTTTTTTTATCCGAGATGTGTGAGACATCTCGGCTGCAGCTTGAGAACTTTTCTATTGTAGAGTTAGCAAAGATAATAAACGAGGTGCGACATGAATAAACCGGATTGGCTTTCAATGCAATATAATTCCTTTGAGCGATTTTTCTCTAAGGACAGCCCACTACATGAGATTTCACTTAACAGTATTCTGGAAAAGCTGAATCATATAAAACTTGATGATAATCATACTTTAACCATAGAGAACTGGAGCCTTGACGAAGCTCCCTTGGGGGCTGAGGAGTGTCTTAATAAAAATAAAACTTATTGTCGTGACCTTTGGTTTGACTTTTCTGTTACTGGACCCAGAGTTGGAAAGGAAGCCGTCAAATTTTTCAGATGTATGATTCATCTGCCAGCTCCCACCCGGGACAGTGAGTTTATTATTTCTTCAAAGGATACTCGCAAAGCTAACCGTTATGCATTTATCATGCAGTTAGCATTCTCGCCGGGGCTTTATTACAGTGAAAAAAAGAATGAAGTCACAATCTCACCGGTTATTGGGAAAAAAATTATTTGCAGGGCAAAAGGAGACAGACAGACATTCTGGATGGATGGCCTTAATATGAGCTTAAATGAATTTAAGATGCTGCTTGATCATAAAGGTTTTTCTGATGACGACCGGGTTTTATTATCTTCTATTTATAAATATCTTGATAGCAAAAAACAGATTCCTGAGGATCACCAGATACCGTCACCTGAGAAATCAAATATAACTGACCTTGCCTTTATCAGAGATATCTTTGTTGCCTATCTTGAAAGTTTTAACATGTCTATGCTTGGTAAGAAGCAGATGTCATCATTGATAAGGAACAGGATTAATAAAGAAGATGCCAGACTTAATATAGAGGAATTACAGCTAATAATTGACTTTTTTACCGATAGACGGCTTCCAGATATTAATGACCGGTCATTAAAGTATCGAAAAGTAAAACTTATCGGTGATTTTCTGTTTCAATATATGAATAATGCCATGTTGGGTTTGAAGAAACGTGTAATCGAACAATGGATATTCTGGAAGTCATCAAGTATAAAAGAGTCGGGCTCTGGTGTTAAAGAGACCTCAGAAATCACTTATACAGCCAGCCTGTCAAACGCACTTGTTCCTTATCTTCCCTTTAAGGATTTGAAAAAAAATGTTTTTACCAACAATGAACTGTTTCAGTTGCTGGATGATACTAATCCATTGTCTGAGATAAGTCAGAAGCGTCGTTTAACCTTTCGTGGACCTGGCGGAATTCCGGAAAAACTTCTCTATCTGGAAAAGCGTGATGTTCATCCTATTGATTTTGGCCGGATATGTCCTGTGGAAACCCCCCAGGGAGAGAACCTTGGTTTTAACCTGTATCTGGCACGCGATGCAAGAATTAACTCTCTTGGCTTAATAGAAGCAAGATATTTTGATTTGAGTTCTAATGAGGAGATTTTTCTTGACCCTTATGAAGAGGAAGAAAAAGAGATAATATTCAGAACTGAAGATAATTACCCAAATGCCGATGCGGTCTATGCAAAGACCAGAACAGAGGAAATAAGCCTTTGTAAAACTGATAAGATTACTCATTCCACGTATAGTCCACATGGATTTTTAGGATATGCCGCATCCCTTATTCCATTTTTCCAGCACAATGATGCCAATCGCGCCCTTATGGGAGCAGGGATGATTAAACAGGCGCTTCCTCTTGTAAATACTGAACCGCCAATTATTGTAACCGGAATAGAGGATGAGATAGCTAATAATTATAATCGCCCAAGTCTCTTTATTGAAAAAAAAAGACTCTGTTTTGGCCGCAATCTGTTAGTAGGATACATGCCATGGGACCTTTTGAACTATGAAGATGCTGTCGTGATAAGTGATCGTTTGGTTCAAAAGGATCTTTTAACACATATTGAGATGGAGGAGAAATTCTTTGATGAAGAACGATCGGAAGAAAAGGGAATTTTTGAGCAGATCACAAGAGACAATGAACATATAGACAAGTCATTACTGATAAACATCGATGGAAATGGCGTCATTGAACCTGGAAGCAGGATTGAACCCGGAGATATTTTAGTCAGCAAACTCCGTTCAAAAAAAATGAGCGCTAAAGCAGGGGATGATAGACTCATCAGTAAGATGATAATTTCTCTTTTTGGTGAGAAACTCGGTGGAGAAAATGAGAACGCCTCTCTATATGCGCCTGACTACATACGAGGAGTAGCAAAAGAAGTGGAGTGGATAACAGACAGACGCATTCTTCCTTTGGGAGTGAAGCGGCGGGTTCGTATCGTGATAGAAACACAAAAACGAATTCGAGTTGGTGATAAACTCACAGGCCGTCATGGAAACAAGGGGGTGATATCGAAGATCCTTCCTGAATGCGAAATGCCCTGTTATAAATCTCAGGACAATCATTGCGGTGATAATGATTGTCGCATTAAAGACCCACATACTCATCTTGATATATTACTTAACCCACTTACTATTACAGGGAGAATGAATCTTGGGCAGCTTTATGAGACAACTTTGGGATGGATGGCTGCGCGACAGAATATTGAGGAATACACTGTACCACCTTTTGCAAGGGAATGGTCATGGGATGAGATTTCGTCAAAACTGAAGGGAAACAGTCTGTCCGGCAAACAGACAGTTTATTTTTACAGGGATGGTAAAGAGATCAAGCTTGAACAGCCTGTAACAGTGGGATATCAGTACTTTTTAAAATTAAAGGCAAGAGATCAGTTTGCTTACAGTCCAATTACCGGGCAGCCTGATGTCCCGTCTGTAAAAGATGAGTGGGAACGCAGAGCAGTGAATAAACGGACACCGCAGAAAATCGGAGAGATGGAGGCATGGGCGCTTGAGGGACATAGCGCCTGGAATATACTGGATGAGCTTCTTTCCATGAAATCAGACGAAGAAGTTTTAAGACAGAAGATAGTTGAATATGCCAGGGAAATAAGTAAGTCAAAGGAGTCGTTAAACTATGATTTTCTGACACCGCTTGTTCAACGGGAACATCGTGCACTAAAGACCTTCATTTATTATTGCAGGGCTATGGGATTGGAGATTGAAGGGATAAATAAAGATGAAAAAAACGTTCCACTGGTGGGGGTTTCAACTCCCAGGTGGCCGGAAATTGTTGGTATTTCTATCCGACTGGCAGGAGATGATGAGAGGAAAAAATGGTCCAATAAAAGAATAGTCAAGAATACCGGCACAGAAAGGGACGGGCTCTGGTCGACAGAGATATTTGGCAACCTTGGCAGTTACATACAGGATGAAAGGATATGTGCAAATAATGCTACCGCAATTATTGAGCTGCCTGTACCAATAGATAATCCCTTATTTCGACCAGTTCTGGAGCTTCTGCTTGATAAGGAAGGGTACGTGCTGGATGCTATCGAAAAGGAGTTACAGAATCTTTTACACACTTTATATCCCGGAATATCATGGGATTGGGATGCATTCTGGAAAGAAGAGCGTAAAAAGCGTTCTAACCTGCAAACTGTTGATGAGCTTTTAGACTGGTTAGAAACATTTTCAGACGATAAGATGTCCTATACTCGCCAGGAGTTAGCACAATATGTAGGAAAAAGCCTCTCAAAGAAACCTCAGATAAACTTTAGAAAGGTTTTTGATCCTGTTTCTCCATATTATCAGGATGCCGGAAGCCTGTATCATCACTTTGAGGTGATGGATCTGAAGAAAACAATAAGGCATTTAGAAGGCATCCCTACAGTAAATGCAAAAGAGAGACGACTGATTGCATTAATTAACACGTTGATTAAAAATGATTATCACCCTATCCTGTTTTTTATTAAAAACATTTTAGTCCTGCCCAAGAATCTGCGTTTTGAAAGAAAGCAAGGGCGTGGTAGTGCAGATCCCCAGTATGAAAACGACTTGAATTATCTCTACAGGTTAATAATATTGCAGAATAAGAGAATTAAAACGTTCATTGACAGAAAGGCTCCGGATATTGTGCTTAAGGAACAAGAGGAGAGGCTGCGTACTTTGGTTTACGGGCTTTTAGTAAATGACAAAGGAAGCAGGTATATGGAAGAACCGCTTCGCAGACAGGGGAATGGCAGGGTGTTATCCAGCATCCTTTCTCAGATTACCGGTGATAAGAGTGGGAAAGAGGGTATTTTCAGGAGTCACCTACTTGGTAAGAGAGTCGATTTTTCAGGAAGGGGTGTAATTGTGCCGGACCCGGATCTTGACGTAGATGAGGCTGGACTGCCCTATAGCACAGGAAGGATGCTGTTCAGGGATTTGATGATTAACAGGGCAATACAGAGAATTCCTGAGAAAGAGGATATTATAGATGACAAAGGTAATAATACTGGCCGATTTAGAAGAATCCCTTATGGTATCCGTCTAAGCAAAGCAAAAAAATATCTTAAAGATGAGCAGAATTATGGGCAAGTTAGAAAATGGTTAGATGAATTGGCAAGAGAGAATCTAATCCTGCTTAATCGTGCTCCAAGTCTCCATCGGTTGAGCATGCTTGCCTTTAGAATTCGATTCTATGAAGAAGATGATGTCATTCGGTTAAATCCTTATGTTTGTGCTCCGTTTAATGCCGATTTTGATGGTGATACAATGGCAGTTCATATGCCGATGTTGCCGGGATCAATTGAAGATGCTAAAAGGATGCTGCCCTCAATGGCTCTGCGTTCACCTGGTCATGGAGGGCTTGTTGTAAATTACAAGGCAGATATTGCTCTTGCCTTGTATTTACTAACCCAAACCGAGGAAGGACGCAAAAAAATCTCAGAACTTCTACCTGTCACATGCAACACAACTATAGCAGCCCAGGAATTGTATGAATTGTTTGATAAGTGGCAGAAGCAAAATAAGGGAAACTTCAGCGACAGTCTTAAAAAGCTGACGCCTGTGTTGCGTGAGGTGTTGAGACAAAGCGGATTCTCTTTGGGAGTGGAGGATTTCTTACTTGAAAAAGATATAAAAGAATATGTTGAAGTATTTGAAAAAGAATATCAGAAATCTGTCTTTTCTTCTCAGGACGAAAGAATTGAATTCTGGCATAACAAGATACTTGAAATCAGAAAAATACTTGATGATAAACTTTCAGAACTCGACAGTACTAATCCTATCAGTATATTAAATAAATCCAAAGCTGCAAAGGTGGAATTCGCACAAATTTCCGGTATGAGAGGCATTATGCTGAGGCCGGGTGGAAGATACGTTAACTATCCTGTGTGTTCAAATATAGTGGATGGAATGTCCCCACTGGAATATTTTGTATCCTGCCATGGTTCCCGTCATGGGTTAGCTGACAAGGGGCTTATGACAGGACCTGCCGGGGATCTTACGAATATTCTGATTCAGGCTGGTCAGGATATCTTTATAGTTGAAGACGATTGTAAAACTGAACATGGATTGTGGATTTCTGAATTTGATGATCCGGCAGGAGGTTACATAGGCCTGAAAGAACGGATAACAGGCAGATGTCTTGCGGAAGAGATACATTTAAATCAAAAAAAATATGATGTAGGGACCATGATTGATTCTGAATTATCAGATAAACTGATTATGTCTGGTAAAGACTGGATCAAGATACGTTCTCCTATAACGTGTCAGGCTGTTGATATAGAGTCAGAACTCTGGAAAAGTTTCCTCGGAAAAGTCAAAGGTAAGTCCCTGGCATCTGGTGACGAACTTGATGAAAACACGCTTCTGTCTTTAGCTCGATTAAGGATACCAACCATAGATATTTCAAGAGGAGATGAAAAAGAAAAAGAATCGATTCAGCTTCCTCCTGTTAACGGAATTTGTAAGCGCTGCTACGGTCTGGACCTGTCAACAGAAAAATTTCCTCCTGAAGGATATCCTGCCGGTGTTATTGCTGCCCAGTCTATAGGTGAACCAGGTACACAGCTAACCCTGCGCACATTTCATGTTGGCGGTATTGCCGGACAGGAGATTAGTGAAGGACTGAATGTGGCACGAAAGGCATTTTCTGCCGGTATTATTCAGGAACCTTTAAAATCATCATTGAAAGGGACGGCAAAAATAATTAAATCACCAAATGGTCTTGACTGGCTTGAAATAGAGGGTGAAGATCTTGATGGTAAGGAGGGGTACCAGCGGTTGCCAGTAATCGACCATGAACCAATTTCCGGCTGGACTCCAGAGATGGAACAGAAACTGTGTAATGAAGGGAGTTTTATTTTTAATGAAAATATTCAAAAGGACGGCAGACGTATCCTCAGTATGCCCGGCGTGAAAGCAAAATTCATCACCGTGAATAAAGATAAAGCCTTCCCTGTTACTATCGGTCAAAGGATCTATCTGACAAATCGCTGTTTAAATACACAAACTGTAAATGTAAACCTGGTTTGTAAAAGATACGGACCTTTGTCTGCTGCCGAGTATCTCCTCCATCTCTTTCAGAAGATATATAATGCAAACAGCCAGGTGGCTGACCATCACTTTGAAGTGATAGTTCGCAGGATGATGGATAAGTTAACGATAACTGAAAGTAACAACTCCCGTTTCGATAAGGGCAATAATATATCTTTAGGTATGTATTTAAGCAGTAAAAGGAAACCTTTGGTTAGATTACAGACAACTTTAAAGGCAGGTTTGAATGCGTCCGGATTTTTAGCACGGTTTGCTTTCCGCCAGATAAGTCGGCATCTAAGGGAGGCTTCTCTTAACAGGGAGATAGACTGGTTACAGGGTCTGAAGGAAAAGGTTATAACCGGCCAGATGCTTAAAATGAAAAGGGAGTGTCGAGATGGCTTCATTGAGAAAAAGGGTTAGAATTAAAAAAGAAACCGGTCCGGACCAACGAACAGTCCAGAAAGTTATAGGGTGGACAAGCGCCGGCAAAAGTGTAAAAAGCGACATTCTTGAATTATCTCTTTCAGAGCTTGATAATAAATTGCGAACTCAACTTGCTGTCAGGTTCATGGAACAATTTGGCGATGATACGTCATCATCAGGGTTTAGAACAGCCCTGAGAGAGGAAGAAGAGCTGGATGCAGAAAATCATTATGACCCCCCTGAAATGGAGTCAGAGACAGAAACTGGAGAAGGTGGTGAGAGTTCAGGATATATATCAGAGCCTGTAGAAAATTTTTGGCAATATATCTGGCGCAGACTTGATGAGGATTATGGGGAGGAGGAAGATAAGGTATTCTATGATTATATTGCAAACTGCCTTAGAAAATGGCAATCTTATGATTTTTCTCTGAGGGACATAAGAAATGATCTGAAGAATATCAGAGATGATCTAAAAATATGGTTTGAGGAACTACTAGACGAATTTCCATCTCATGAATCAGATACTATTGAATTAAGAGATAATAAGGCTGATATTGTTTTTTATAGTAAGAAATCCGGCGTTTCTTATGAAATCAATCTTGGACTTCTGGAGCAATATAGTCAGGGTCAATCAATTAAGGGAAAGAGGGAGATTCCTTTAACAATCAAAGAAGGATATTCATTTCTACCAGAGCAAATACCTGTTTTGATTCATCATCGTAGAGAAGGCATGAAATTGATGGCTGAATTTTTAAAAGAGAAATACGCTAATTATATTAGAAATACCGATTTTGAGACTCTAAAAAACTTGAGGCCTTCTAAGCAGAAGGATTTTCTCGATTATTGCAAAGATCATGGTTACAAAAAAGATACGTCCTGGGTTAGCAGATTGGTAAAGAATAAATTAATTAAATTATCTTTTTACGATGAGCCTGTATCACTAAATATATTTTTCAGCGGTGATGAAAAAAAGATCGAGGTCATTAGTGTTCTGAAAAACATGATAGAACTTCATATCCAAAAAGGGGGAAACCCTCCTCTTACGTCTCGGGATCAGTTGGTTATTGTGAAATTGCTTTGTGACGCAGAAATAAAGGAAAGAAATCTTAGATTGACTTATTGGAAGGAGCTTCAGAAAGAATACACGGAAGAACGATGGATTGAATATGGCATCAAGGGCAAAAAAGGGGCTCCATCAAGAAATCAGTCAATTTCAGATGAAGGGCTCACAAAGCTGATTAATGATATTAGGGATGAACTCAGTATTCCGAAAAAATCCTTCACAAAAGAAGATATAGAGACCGCGAAAATAACAAGTGATACTCAATGACTTTATTTTGATTTATTAGAGAACCCGATGTGTAATCATAACGAAGACTCGTTGAAGCATATCATTCTCACCTTTTATGCCGACTTGGCGCATGAGGGAGGAGATGCAGGTTTGGAAGGAGAGCTTGGAATGCTGGCTGGGGCAGCAAACAGTTATTCTCCAGACAAAGAAAGCAGCTTATTAGACAGTATCCAGACCTTTCTTGAAAAAACCGCAGGTATAAGAAAAACGTTTTATTCACAGAAAGAAGACCTCGAAAATCTTCTTAAAAAAGCGAGTAAACTTAATAACAAAGCACTATTAGATAAGTCAATGTATTTTTATGATTCGCACGAAACAATCAAAAAAGACTTGAACGACTTGGAAAAATGCTTTATAAAAACCTTAAAGGGTCAGATAGAGCATGAAAAGATAGCTCAATTTGCTATGGATGCCGGGATAAAACTGAGAGAATTACTTGATAAAAGGGAGGGGTTGAAAGGAGGAATAGAATCATGACACTATTGCTGATTGACGATGAACCAGAGCGTCGAATAGAAAAGATTGCGGAAGCAGTTGCCAACACAGGATATAAAATGAATATAGTTTATGTTAAACAAAATGATGAAACTACTATCAAACCATACCTCAGCGACTGCAATTTAGTGATACTGGACTGGTATTTCCCCGCTGGATGTCCTACAGGAGAAGAGACCCTTAATTCAATACGGAGACTTGGATATCAAGGGCCAATACTGATTTACACAAAAGGCTTCGGGAAATTCGATAAATTTATTAAGGCAGGTAAAGCAGATGATTACTATTGGGAGTCATGGGGCATTGGCAGCCTTACGGGGATAATTAAAAGATTGTCTTCAGTATCTTTTGTAACAAACCGTAGAGATGAAAATGTTTCTACGATTGAGAATTGGATTTATTATAAAAATACTAATGATATGGAGCAACACTTTTATCATCCTTTATCTACCTGTTCAGCAGGCAATGGTGAAGAGAAAGAAGAGGCGATGGATAAAGTCGTTCTGGTTACGACCGAATGGAACGGAACCAAAGCTACCGGAAATAGCATGGGGAAGATTATTAGAGATATCGAGTTGATTGCTGATACTGATATATCGGTAATAATACTGGGCGAGACAGGAACCGGCAAGGAACTGATAGCTAAACTCCTTCATTATCACCACAAAAATAAGGGGAAAAGATATGGCTTTAAAAAAAGCCATACAAGGGAGTGGTTTATGGCATTGAACTGCGGCACTTTTCATAAAGAGACTCTTAATGTTGAACTTTTTGGCTCACTGCCAGGGGCGTTTACAGATGCCGAAGACAAAGCAGGGATATTTGAACAGGTTACGGATTATGATAAAGATCATAATGCCCAAGATGGGGGTACTGTATTTCTGGATGAGATCGCCCTGATGGAAGTATCTTCTCAGGCATTTTTATTACGTGTGTTTCAGGAAAACTATCTCTATCGCATGGGGCACAACTTTGAGAAGGCATATAGTGGAACCGGTAGAACTGTAAAGACTAAAACTGGTGAAGAAATCGGGAGATATAAATACGGTAGTATCCCTGTCAAGTTCCGCCTGGTGGCTGCAACAAATGAAAATTTAGCAAGTATGCTCAAAAAAGGAGAACTCAGGCTTGATCTCTTCCATCGCATCTCCCGAATAAGTATCAAGCTGCCTCCCTTGCGAAGTCGTCCACCGGAAGATTTCAATCTTTTATTCCAATACTTTCTTCACCGTTATAATGAGAAACATGAGCGTTCGGTAGAATTGAGTCACAATAATGGTGTGCTGACACCTCCTTCCAGCGAATTAATCGAATATCTCTGGGCGAGATTTCCCTGGAAGGGCAATGTTCGTGAGCTGGAAGGAATTATTGACAGTATGGTTGCCTTGTCAGAAAAAAATCGCTCTACTGATTTAAGTATTGAGGATATTCCTGAATTTTTCAGGGATATGGAGATGTAATGAGAGCTATAATTGTTATCGGCAATTAAGTTGCTTAATAAAGATTATAAAGTCCTCGATTAAAGAGAGGGGAGTTAAATTATGAAAAGGGAAAAAGAAAAAACTATACCAACAATACATGTTCCAGTAGTTGAAAAAAGATTCATCTCTATTGTTGATGCAATAGATCATTTCTCGGATCATGAGTATGCCAGTCATCCGCTCGTACTTGGAAATTGCAAAATAGATGGAGACGGTGTTCTTTCATCTGGATCAGAAAAGTTACATTTGACAGATTTTTCCTTCAGAGAGTTAGTGAATAAATTAGAGCTTCCTTATAATTTCATTCAGCATACCTCACCTTCAGACTTATCTGTTCATAGTATTAATCGCATGTTAAAAGAAAAAGGTGACATAAGGGTTCGTTGCTGGCGTACTAATAGTACAGTTGAAGCATTCACAAGTGAAGATTTCTCGCCGATTCGTCATATTACATTTCTAAATGCCTTTAATGACTCCTTTGGAGAAGAAGGTGCTTTCGAGATCAGACTGTCCAATACACAACTTCGGGTAGTTAAGCTGTTTGACTTGAAATAAGAACCTGTGCCTGGTGACGTCTTTCAGTTTGGCACAGAATTTATAAACTATGATATCTTTTCCGAAACTACGTTTCTACACGCTGAGGCATTTTTATACAGACTCGTCTGCTCTAACGGGTCAAAGGTTAAAAAGGCATTACAGGATTATTCAAAAATGTTTCAGCCACCTGTCACGGATATATATTTGCAGGATAAGATCAAGGAAATTCGCTATTCGGATAACGAATCGAATGGAATATTAAATGCACTGAAATGGATGGGTAATACTGAGATTACCTCTCATAGAGACTGGATATTTAAAATCTTTAAAAACCTGGTCAAGAAATATATACCACTTCCGGATGAAAGTCCATTTAAAGAAGGTGATACATATTATGATGTTTTTAACCATGTTACACAGGCTGTGCAGAACAGAGATGTGCCTATTAAACAGAGAAGGGAGGTTGAAGCATGGGCTGGTTCTTTAATTGACGCATATCTGAATGCGCAGTTAATGAAGCGTCAGAATGTCATTTGGGAACAATCGACAATTCCTCTATAATGGTCTGAAATGGATTTTAATTGGCAGTGCGGTTGCATATATCCTTTTTGAAATAAGAAGAAATGTTTTATATTTTTTTGCCATCTGGGGCAGCTCAGGTGGTTTTTTTATGCTTATTTACTCAGGAGGTTGTATGGACTAGTTATATTTAAAAAGCTTGATAGCTACGGCTGTCCGGGTCAGGATGGAGCCTGGGAACAGAATCCATCCTTAATGCTAAGGATAAAAGCAGGCTATTTCAACAAACCAGTTATTTTTTAGAAAAGAGGCAATAATGACATACAAAAGAAATTTACCGGTTATAACAGAATATGGAATGATATCTTTTTCACCATTTGAGAGAAGCTTTTTAGCGTATTCTTTTCCTTGTCATCATTGTGGCAATATCCAGAAAAGAAAGGACACTTTTATGGTGGGGGATCTTACAATTCTAACCATTTCTCATAATGTCCCTTACATGATTTTTGTGCCAGTTGTGGAAAAGACATGGGTGCAGGAACCATTCAGCGTCATCTGCATATACATTTAGAGCAGGTTAAGGATGATTACCCGGATACCTATGAGAAAGTGATCAAAATAAATTCTTAAATCGATTCTATTTAAAGTTTGTCTCTAAGGAGACTCATTGCTGTCAAAGGTATTTAAGTTTTATCTACCAGGAGTAATAGAAAAATTGAGGAGGTATTTTTAATCCGGCACTGGGATACGAATGAACTATGATTAAACGGCAATCAAGTTGCTTCAAGAAATGTAAGGGCTGGTTGAGTATGGTTTCCACATTCTTCCAGCCTTTGCTATTTGTTAAAGAAAGGGGGAATGATTACATGAGAGTAGACAAGTTAGTACGAAAGGCCAATACATTGATTAGACTGGATCAGTTTTTACCACTAGATGCACTCATAAGCACATTGAAACAGCACGGGCTCAAGATCAAGGGCAGAGACGGCGACCACTACTTCATAGGCAACAATAAATCCACAGGGATTATCACCAGGAACAACGGACATTGGGAATATTAATCCTAAATTTATAGAAAGGGGGTGAGATAATGGGTACCGGAACCTGAGGATAGCTTGAAGGTGGTGGCCACGACCTATTATAACGAGCGAACCAGGCATCCCCAAGTGGCGCAAGGATGCCTTAATGCAATCCCATTTTAAGCCAGGGAGTTTTCTCCCTGGCTCTTTTTTTTAGGAGATGATTATGCAATTACACAAAGTGGTCTCTATTCTTATCACCTTTATGGTCATCACAGTCAGCAGGACTGCAACACATGCAGACGACCTTATGGATGAGGTTAACAGTCTGATACGGTTCATCAGTATCCAGTCCAATCGAGGCACGGTTGTCAAACAGCACAGGCATCCATCTAATTTTCGCGCCATTATCAGAAAGGCGGCAGGGCAATACAGCTTAGAACCGGCGCTGATAGAAGCCATTATCAAAGTCGAGTCGAATTATAACCATCAAGCAGTATCCAGGAAGGGGGCTATGGGATATATGCAGTTAATGCCGGTGACAGCCAGGGAGATAGGGGTTACAAGGCCTTTTGATCCATACCAGAACATTATGGGTGGGACATATTACTACAGGCTGATGCTGAATCGTTTTAGAAACCACAGAAAGGCCCTGTATGCTTACAACTGCGGGCCGGAATGTGTGGATAATGGAAAGGTCCCTAAGGAGTCCAGGGAGTATGCAAAGAAGGTAATCCGGGTCTATAAAGACCTGAAACAGAAAGGAGGACAGTATGTTAAGTAAAGCTTTGCAAATATTCGTGGTTGTACTGTTCATGGCTGTACCTTTAACCGGGTGCGCCAGTACAAAAGGATCTGTAAATTACAACCCTGACTATGAAGAGAGGATAGCTAATGATGTGGCTCAAAGGATAAGCAATGCTAACGCTTTATTCGAAGACGGCGAATACAGGACAGCAGAAAGGATCTATCAGGGTCTCCTCGATGAATACAGATCTACAGACGGAAGCATAGAAACAGCCCTGCTCACCAACATCTGCATGATTTACCTTGAAACAGGTGAGAGGGCAAAGTTCAAGGACTGCGCAGAGAAACTGAGGAAGGCAAGTGAGCGCCTACCATACCTGTCCCGTGAGGCACAGATGGTCTTTGAGCTTGATGGTGCACTGGGAGATGACGATTCTAAAGGGAAGGATATTCGCATAGAGTCAAGGATATCTGGCGGGTTAAATGAAGTCTTTAAGGAGGGGAGATAAATGTTAAGGTTTTTGATTCTGACAAGCGCTTTATCTGTGCTTTTACTCATCGGCTTTATAGCCATGGACAAAGGCAGTGTCACAGGAACCACAGGGACAATTCAACAGTATGGGGAAAAGGCTACAGAGGATACTGTAGAAGCTGCGAACCATAGGTCAAAGGCAGATACTGCTTTTAAGAAATCTAAGGACGTGGTCAGGTCAATAGTTGAAGGCGCAAAAACAGGGATTGAAGAGATAATGCACCCATCTCAAAAAGAAAGCGCTAAAGAGGAGAACAGTATAGAAACCGGGATTGTAAAGAGACCTGAAGTCGCAGAGAGTATAGACGCTGACAAGACTGCCTATGGAAATGACCTGCAACAGGAGAGTCTGCAAGAACCGGAGATAGATAAAGAGACTGTCATGCCCTCAAGTGATAAGGACAACAGTCCTGATGATATGGCTGAAAGGTGGGTGGTTCTTGAGGAGACGCAACAAATCCTGCTCAATACAGGAGAGATACTTAAATGAAACCCGGATTGAGCGATTTTATGGTTGTCAGGTACAAGGGCATAGCTCAATTTGGGTAAAACCTTAAAAAGGAGGAAAGAACAATGAAAAAGATTATTTTTATGATTATTGCGGCGAGTTTGTACTTTATGAGTACAGCCCTGGCAGATGACAGGAACTACATGATGTCAAGGATGTGGGAACGCCAGGAGGCCGGGATCGAAGGGGTCATCCAGTGCTTTAAGAACGACTGCCAGCCCTCAGAATACAGGGGACACCTGTTTCAGGTTGTGAGCGCTGAGACGAACCTTATCAGCTATGGCATATCACCGAAAGACAGGAGGCTGGTAAGCCGTCTGGCCTCTGATGTGAAGTCAATAGCAGACTTCCCTGTTTTTGGCTACAGGATATTTAAGAAGAGGCTGTATGGACTGACCGGCTTCTCACCGTCTCCCAAAGGTTCTTTCATCGGGAGTTCTTTCAGGGTTGCCCCTAAAGATGGAAGCCTCTCACGGCCTGTAATCGTCGGTTTCGAATAATCTTAAAAACTTAAAAAGGAGGTATAAGCATGAAAACAACACCCAAGATAATCCTTACTGTATTTGTAGTAATGCTGGCACTGCTCTTTACATCCGTTGTGCGCGGGGCAGAGACCACATTGATTGTGGACCTGCAGAAGAAGATTAAGTCTGATTTTATCAGGATGGAGCAGGTTAACCTGGAGCAGGAGGCAAAGGCAGAGAGGTTGAACAACGAGATAAAGGACGTTGTGACTAAACTGACAAATACTGCTGATGATGACAGAAAAGAGGAACTGAAAAAGCTCTACTTTAAGAAACGTGCTCAGTACCTACAGGCTGAGGCTCTAAGAGTTGTTGAGATAGAGGCATCCCTGAGCAGGATTATCAAAAACATGGTCACCCTGGATAAAGAGATGGGGAAACTGGGGTTAAGTAACAATTTAAAGGGACTCACCTCCTCAGACACTGAAGCTATCAAAAGCTCCCTCAGGGGAATGGCAAATATCATTGCACCTCTTCAGGCACTGAAAGCAAATGATCCCAGGATAGTCAATATGGCAATGACCCTTACAAACCTTGACATGCAGTATAAGACTTATTTCACTTATGGAAGAAAGACCACTTTAAAGAATCAGATAGCCTATCTTGAAGACCTTCACGCCTATGTGCATTCAGCCAGAGGATTACTCAAACAAGAGACGATCTACCTGAAGTCGAATGTCTTCTATATGATGAAAGACGGGATTGTAAGGGTGATAAATGACTTTCAGAAAAACTTCTATGCTACGACATTCAAGGGATTTGAAACACAGCACAGGCAGGATGAAGAGGTTCTGGGTGAGAGGGAAGATATCGAGACAGATGAGTATCAGAACAAGTTTGACCTTGACAAGATAGGCAACTGGTAAAAGGAGGCTATGAGATGAGTGTACTGAGGATTAAGGATTTTTTGAAGACAAACATCACAGGCTTTGGCCTGGCGGCATTTGTAGTACTGACTGTATTGATTATGAGTGAAGAGGCAGGAGAGGTCTATAAATACTGGACAAACTTGATTGGACCAACGATATATGTCCTCTTCCCCATGGGTGCAGTACTTGTGGGCATAATCTTTCTGATAGCCATAGGGAGAATGGACGGAAGGTTTCCGTTCTCGGTAACGGTGTTACAGTTGATTGAAGAGGGCGCTCCGGTCGTGGGGCTCCTCGGTACTGTAGTTGCTCTTGTGAGGGGCTTTGGTCAACTGGATTTGACACAGTCTGTAGATGTCTCGATAAAGGCGGTCATCGGGATTATAAACGAGAGTTTATTCTCAACTGCGATTGGTCTTTCGATAGGGCTTTTGTCATGGTTCATAAGAAGAGGAGTGGTTCCAAAGCATCTGTTAGACGAAGCACATGGGATGGAACGCTCTACTGTTAAGGAACAGCCGTCAAGGAAAGATTTCAACGGAGATGGAAATAAGACCAATAAGATATGCAAGGGAAATATAATCCTGCCATTGCTTGCTATTTTGACTGTGCTCTCCCTCTTTAGCATAAGCCATGCAGATGAAAGCACCTTTGAAATAGAAAGATATTCACCTGTGGTTAGTGTAGAACCTGTTGAAACAATGATGATTACTCTTCTAAATAAGCAGGAGAAGAGATACCTGGCAGAGGTTCTGGCGCTGTCCCGGAAACTGAATAACAGCAGTCTGGACAAACGTAAGGCTGTCAAGCTCAATTATATAAGAGACAGGCATCTGAATTTTCTATTACGGATAGAGGAGATCAAGGGTCAGATATGGTACAGAGGAGCTGAAGGCTCTGAATATATTTATCCGGGGCAGTTGCAGGGGATTCGGAGAATCCTGTATATCCTGATCCTGAATGATGACGGGTTATTGGCAGATAGCTTAAAGGATACACACGAAAACCGTATCTTCTCTTTAAGGTATTCGACTGTAATCCTGACCTCTGACAATATCCTTAAAATGTCATTACCGGTAACAGGCAGATACGTGAAAGAGTATATTCCATTAGAGGCAGAGAAGATGTTTATGAAACTCATCAAGGATAGGGATAACCTCTCACTGAATGAAGTATATCAGGATGGAAGGCCTCTGAAAACTAACTTAAACAATGGAGGGCAAAATGTTTCGTATACACCCGGCATTCTTTGATATTATTGCCATACTCCTGTCTGTTTTCATGCTTATCTCTGTGCTTATGGCAAAGAACATCCAGCAGGAGTACCTTACAAAGGTAGATATGGTGAAGAAGGCTATTGAAGATAAACATGCAGGCAGTCCTGGCGCTGATGCAGTATCTCTGACTGTTATTTCAGGAGGTAAGGGGAAATATGAGTTTGTCCTGTCTTCTAAAAAAATCGGCAAAAAGGTGCTCAGTAGTATTTTAAAAGTGAAAGAGGAACTCTCCCGTATAAGACCCGCAAAGATAGCCCTGAGGGTTGACAGGACTGTTCCGACAGGTATCACCCAGGAACTCCTTTACGATGCACAGGGGCTGGGGATACTCCCGTACTTAACTGTGGAGAGGAAATAGACTATGAAAACAAGAAAAACTATTAAGCCATATCTCCTGATTGCGGTTCTGCTGATTGCAGCTGCCTGGGTCTGGCTCTCTCAGATGCAGGGTGTAGTTAGAATAAATGGAGAAGAAGGTTTTAAAAAACAGGAGTTGGATGAAAAGGTGACCGGAAAAAGCATAGTGCAGATCCCGGTTCTGATAGAAGAAGTTAAGCTCCCTGAGAAGGTTTTAGTTAAGAAGAGGCCTAAGGCAAAAAAGAAGGTCAGAAAGGTCAAGCCATCAGTAGATCCATCAAAGGGAAAAGACTCTGATAATGATAAAGGGGAAGGCAGGGGAGAGGCAGACCCAAATCTCTTTGCAAGATATGAGATGCCTGTAGATGAGTATCTTAGTTATATGAGATCAAAGGGGGCCAGGGTGCTGGTTTATGACAAGAGGCGGGAACGCTTTGTGAGTGAAGTCCTGACCGGGGGGAATCTCTCTATACCCACTGGTGTCAACCATCTCTCACGTCGTTCAAGGAGGATCACCGATGACTACCCATATAGAGAGCGGATCTTAAACATGGTGGAAAGGTATTACGGCGCAGGGAGCTATGAAATTCTGCTCCTCCTGCCTAATGAGCTGGAAGGAGCTATCTACGAAAACTTAAACCGTATGGTAAGAGAGAAGGGATTGAAGATGAGGGAAGTCGCAACGGTCTTTATGACCTATAAGGGGAATGCTTCATCTGTGTCAGTTTACGTTGAAAGAGTTGCAGGAAAGTTTGGAACCATTAGAATCGGGAAAACATTCAGGCTCTAAAGGGAGGAAAATATGAGATGGCTATTGGTGGTCTTAATGCTTTCTATTATTGCATGTACACAGGAGCCCAAAGAGAGGAACTTTATAAAAGAGGCTGAGGATACTTTGCACCCTCCTGTTAAGGAAAACAATGATGAACAGAAGATGACCCTGCCTCTTTTTACTGAAGGTAAGGCTCTAAATCAAGCTGAGAGAGAAAAAAAGGATGTGGATGACGAAGATACACTGGTGGTTATTAGTGAGATAGAAAAAATCCTTTCTGAACACGACGAAAAAGAATAATCCATACCAGTAAAGGGGGTTGATGTTTATGGAAAATACAGAATTAATTATAAGCCTGGTCTTTGGGTTGTTCGGCTTCATAATCGCCTTTTTTATGAGCCGGTCTCTCAATATCATCATCTTCAGCGGCTTTACCTATGCTGTTTTTAAGGCCCTTGAGGCGCTTAATTTTAAGATAGACTGGAAACTATTTAATAATTTTATCTATACCCTTTCTGATCTTGGCAGGGCAGTGCTTGCCCTCGTGGGCGGCATGATCACAAATGCCAGCACTATTGCCCTGATATTGTTTATCTTCGGCGGCGCTGCAGGGTTAGCCCTCAGGAAAAGAGGGGCATAATAAGAAGCTCAAGCCAACCTGCATTTTTGACCTGCCAATAAAAGAATTTACCTTAAGGAGGAGAAAAAAGATGAAGAAGATTCTCGTCTATATACTGGCCATTGGTATCATCGCAGTCTCTTCAGGCTGTGCAACTACTGCCTCTCAGCAGGGGGGGATTGCAGGGGCAGTAACGGGCGGCGTAGCCGGAGCTCTGCTTATGCCGAGAAATCCACTGGCAGGCGGCATTATAGGAGCAATGGTTGGGGGGGCTTTTGGAGCAAGCATTGCTGAGATTTCAGCTCAGGCATCAAGGGAGGCTGTGATATCCAACAAGCCTGTCAGATATGTATCTGAGGACAGAAGGGTAGTGTACATAGCTAAACCATTAGGCTATCACAGGTACAGTCGGTGCAGGAAGGTAAAAGAGAAAGTGTGGAAGAATAACCGGCTTGTTTTAACCAGGACTATAAGTGTCTGCATATGACATTAACCATATCAAGGATACGGAGGCTAAATGAAGCTCAGAGAAGCTGATAATTTAATTAATAAGATGAATGTATGGGAGAGACTCATTACACCAAAGCACCCTGAACAGCCATTGATCCGACTGATTGAAAACAAGGATATTGGCTGTTATGAGGCAACTTTTTGCGTTAAATTAATAGGGGTTAGCTATACAGGAAAGAGAGATGAAAAACCTGATAATAGAGCTTATGAAATGAAGGTTGCAAAAAACTGTCTTATAGATGGGCTGTCAAATGATCAGCGGCTGGACTTTATATATAGTGGGGGAAGAAAAAGGCAGGGTGATCTTCATTTTGACTGGAAGATTATGGGAAGTTCAAAAGGCAAGACCCCTGAAGATGCAGCAAGAAGGGCGAATAATTTCTGGCAAAACCTAAACGTGATGCTTGGCACATTAAAAAATGATTATTGCTTTGCCCCGCTTCAAAGAGCCGAGGTACTAAGTGATAATAAAACAGAAGAGAGATGGGCAGGAGAGATAAAGCCTGAGGGAATTACAGTGATGGCAGGTGAATCAATAGGATTTCTCAAGCAGGAAGGAAAAAGCGATAAAAAAGGAGGGATAATAATTACCCCGTTCAATGAGGATAAGGAACAGAAGTTCTTCCGTTCTGTTACCGCTGGAGCTGTCGGATGTCCTACCAAGGTAAAACTGGTGCTGTCAATGTCCCCTTTGACACTCCAGAAAGAGGAGTTGCAAAGGATCGCGGCTGCGCTGAAATGGCTGCGTAATGGTAATACAAAAGGGATCATTTACCATAACTGGCTTAAAGAGAGAGCTGAAGATGTAACAATCGGTAAATTACTTAATATTCTTGAGTTATGGCTTAGGAATCCGTCGGGATATCGCGTTACATGTACTGCATTCTCAAGCAAACCTGTCCCGGAGTCCTATCTCTCAATGGTCGGCAGAGAGCTTTTCAGTTGTCCTATATCAGTCATCACGAAGAGCGGTGGAAGTGAAGTAGCAGATTCTTCAGAAGAAAAAGAGACTCGACCGGGAAATGATGTCTTTGATCTCGGGGACTGTATAAACAGTGAACTGACCGGTTTTCCATTATTCCCGGAGGTTTCCTCACTAATTGATTGCGGTGTCAAAAAAGTCTACAGACAGTCGAATGTAAAATTATCCCAGGATGGAATTATCCTTGGTCATTCTGACATAGATACTCCTGCAAGGGAAGTGCATTTTGCAAAGTCAGACCGAAGCCGTCACTGTTATATGATCGGCTCAACTGGAACCGGGAAGTCCACGCTTCTTTACAATATGATTGTACAGGACATTGAAAATGGTGAAGGAGTCACTGTGATTGATCCTCACGGTGACCTCTACAAACAGATATTGAAAGCAATTCCAGAGCACAGGATTGACGATGTTGTGCTGGTTGATCCGTGTGATTTTGAATATTCAGCCGGGATAAATTTTCTTGAATGCGAAGGGCAGTACAAACATATTCAGATGAACTATGTAGTCAATGAAATGATCAAGATCTTTGACCGTCTTTATGATCTCCGTCAAACCGGAGGGCCCATATTCGAACAGTACATGAGAAATGCCATGCTTCTGGTGATGGACAATGATTTCCATATCGCTACACTTATGGATATACCAATGGTTTTTGAAGATGAAGAATACCGGAATTTCCTGATTTCAAAATGCAAAAATCCTTTTGTTGAAAGCTTCTGGATCAGGCAGGCAAAAAAGGCAGATGGAGAAGCGTCTCTCAGGAATATGGCACCGTATATTACGAGCAAGTTAAACCAGTTTACAGCAAACGCACTTTTGCGTCCGATAATAGGGCAGTCAAGAAGTACCATTAATTTCAGAAAGGTTATGGATGAGGGAAAGATACTGCTGGTGAACCTGTCCAAAGGGCTTCTCGGGGAGATGGATACTCAACTGCTCGGCATGTTGGTTATCGGCAAGATATTCAGCGCTGCGATGAGCCGTGTCAGTATCCCGGAGGAACAGAGGAGATCCATGTTCCTTTACGTGGACGAATTTCAGAACTTTACGACTGACACCGTTGCACATCTGCTTTCAGAATCAAGAAAATTCGGAATCAGCCTCATACTTGCAAATCAGAACCTATCTCAGCTCCTGAACTCAAGAGGTTCCTATAGCGTAATAGATGCGGTGTTAGGGAATGTGGGGACAATGTTAATTTTCAGGTTAGGGGCAGTGGACGCTGAAAGAATGCAGATATATACCAAACCAGAGCTTGAAGCCCAAGACCTGCAGGACTTGCCTGACTTTCATGTCGCAGCAAGACTTTTAAACAACAACACCCCGACACGACCTTTTGTGTTTAAGACTGTCCAGTCGCCAAATATCTCAAGAGATATTGATATAAACAGAATCGTTAATGCTGCAAGAAAGGAATATATGAGATCAACAATAGAGGTAGAAGACGAGATTATCAAGAGAAAAACTTCATACAAAGTGTTGGGGGAGATTGAAAATGACATTGTCGAGGAGCTATCTGAAAAGATTTAATATCTTTTTTGTTTTTATCCAACTTGCAATGACCTGCCAATAATCGAGTCTTGAGCAAGGCTATTATGAATTGGAGCAATATGAAAAAAACATTAATTGCAGTGTTTTTGACAGTTAACTTTTTATCCCGCAGTAATAAAAATAATTCAAATAGCAGCGTAATTGAGCTTACTGTTAGCAGTACGGATGACGCAGTTCATCTGAAATTTATCTGCGGAAATAATAGTGTGATACAAAGAGCAGATCTTATAATCTGAATAGGATATAAAACTTTAAAGATATTTGCTTATATGAAATCTGATGATAATAAATAGTAGATAACAAGGAGGGGAAATGGGGATTGAAATATCAGGGTATTTAAAAGAGCAGGCAAAAAAAACATTAGAGATAATGATTGAGCAAGGGACTTCAAAAGAATTTTTACCGGATGACGCTTCTTTTTTTATTACACTGAAAAAAGAAAACGGTTGTATTGCCAGAATAAATTACAAGGGTAAAAAATATTATCTTTGTCAGGTCTTTTGAGATGAGAAAAGAGATAAACTTGTGACTGCCTTTGAATTATATTCCGGAAAATCCTGCAAACTATCATCTGCCTAAAAGTGATTAAGTAAGGTCGGACCAGTTGTTTAACCTTTTCTTCTATCTGAAATAAATACACAATTATAGCTGTTAACAATACAATCTGCTGTTTAAATCAATAATTCTCTCAACAAATAAAGGAAAATTTACGTCTTTAATTCTAAAGAACGGCGGTCTGCAAGTCATGGCAGACCAGCTATAGAC
>FXBF010000045.1_pt1 | contig 32154 bp, 31 predicted proteins | sample 5335321 | NCBI WGS metagenome assembly FXBF01 (sample SAMEA103928391, study PRJEB20085) | sediment metagenome | isolation source: sediment
AAATTAAACTTATCCACAGGCCATTGCTTTGCTAATAATAGTAATAAAGTAAGTATTTTCAACATTTATTAACAGGGGAAATTGATGAAATTTACGGCTGCTCGCGAAGCGCTTTTAAAGCCCTTACAGGCAGTGATCGGTGTCGTCGAGCGCCGCCAGACAATGCCCATACTGGCGAACGTTTTACTTGTGGCGAAGGATGGCAAGCTGGCGGTTACGGCGACGGATCTGGAAGTTGAGCTGGTTGCAAACGCAGAGGTCGAAATAGACGGGCCAGGCGAGGTTACTGTGCCGGGGCGTAAGCTCCTGGATATTTGCAGGGCGTTACCGGATGAGGCTCAGCTTGCAATAGCGTTGAGTGGCGAGAAACTGGGTATCAAGTCGGGGAGAAGCAAATTCACGCTGACGACATTGCCGGCAGCAGATTTCCCGACAATCGAGGACATTAATGCCGGCCAGACGCTCGGCCTGCCACAGGCGACACTTTGTAAATTGCTGGACAAGACACATTTCTCAATGGCGCAGCAAGACGTGCGTTACTACCTGAATGGGCTGCTGGTAGAAACAGATGGCAAGCACTTACGCGCGGTCGCGACCGACGGGCACCGGCTGGCACTTTGTCAGGTGCAGCTTACCGGCAAGAAGATGCCGGAACAGCAGGTCATCGTACCTCGCAAAGGTGTCCTGGAGTTGCAACGCTTGATGAGCGGCGAGGGAGATGTCGACCTTCAGCTCGGTAGCAATCACATCAGGATAGAGCTCGAGGGTATTCGATTCACGTCGAAGCTTATTGATGGTCGGTTCCCGGAGTACGAGCGGGTCATACCGCAGGACACCAGCAACGAGTTATCGGCGGATCGGGAGCTTTTCAAAGGCGCGCTGCAACGGACGGCGATCCTGTCCAACGAGAAGTATCGGGGCATTCGCCTGATTATTCGAGACAGCGGAGTGGTTCTTCAGGCCCACAATCCGGAACAGGAAGAAGCGGAGGAAGAACTCGAGGTTAAATACAAGGGGGACGATATCGAGATAGGCTTCAATGTCAATTACCTGCTGGATGCTCTCGGGGCGATCGAGTCCGAGGAAGTGACGCTTTCAGTCGTCGACAGCAATTCCAGTTGCCTCTTGCGCGAGCCCGGCAATGACGAATGTAAGTACGTAGTCATGCCGATGAGGCTGTAGGCAGCAAAGTTGCTTGTCTCTTCGCTATTTCACAGCTACTAATTTCCGCTGCCTGACAAGCACTGTTTTTGAGGTAGACCCACGATATAACCTTATTCATGGCCAGAACGCCTCCGGGAAGACCAGTATTCTGGAGGCTATTGCCTACCTGGGTCGCGGTAAGTCTTTTCGAGGCGCCAGTCCGCAAGAGCTGATCAGGCACGGCGAGACAGAGTTCCTTCTGCTTGGGAAAGTCGAAACCGAGGCGCGCCTGGCAACCGTCGGCGTCCGCAACAGCAACGAGGGCCTCGAGGTCAAAATTGACGGTGATTGTGAAACGAGCGCGGCCGCACTGGTAGCGCTTCTCCCCTTACAGATCATCGATCCCGAGATCCATAATCTGGTTGCCGGCGGGCCGGAGCAACGACGACGATATCTGGACTGGATAGCGTTCCACGTGGAACAAGTGTATCCGAAGCGCTGGCGACGCTTCCGCCGGGCGCTCAAGCAGCGCAATGCTGCCCTGCGGGACGGGGCAGTAACTTCGTCTATCGTCGCCTGGGATCGCGAATTTCTGGAAGCGGCGGCTGAAGTTGATCAAACTCGGTGCCGGGTGTTGAATATTGCCCGGGAGTCTCTGGAGGAGACGGGCACAGCCTTGCTCGGTAGCGCGGTGAGTTTCGAGTACCGTCAGGGCTGGGCCACCGAACAGACGCTGGGAGAGGCCCTGGCCGCCGGCTGGGAAAGGGACCGCTCGGCAGGCACGACGCATGCCGGGCCGCAGCGAGCGGAGCTTCGGCTGATCTATGATGATCGGCAGGCGAAACGCCTGGTTTCGAGAGGCCAGCAAAAGCTCTTAGCCTGCACAATGGTCCTGGCGGCGACCGAGGTCGTACAGACGGCTTTGCAGCGGCCCTTGCTGCTGCTACTGGATGATCCGGCGGCTGAGCTGGATGAGGAAGCACTGGATCGGCTCCTGAACGGCGTTTTTCGGCTCGGAAGCCAGATAATTGCGACCGCCCTGCACCCGGAAATGCTGCGATTTCCTGAGCAGCCAGCGATGTTCCACGTGGAACAAGGTGAACTACAAAAAACCGGCTGATTTGTAGACCAACTCGGTCAAATTAAGTGCTGAAAATCGAGCCGCCGAGCGGCCGAAAAACCCTTGTAAAAAGGCCCGTTACGTGCGCTTTCTAACACCCTTTATTCAGCCCTGAATGGTACAATGTCCAGGGTGATTTAAAGGGCATCGGATGACCGACGAAACAGAATATACTTCCAGTAATATCAAGGTCTTAAAGGGCCTTGAGGCCGTCCGGAAAAGACCCGGAATGTACATAGGCGATACCGATGACGGCACCGGTCTCCACCACATGGTTTTCGAGGTTGTCGACAACTCAATTGACGAGACGTTAGCCGGTCATTGCGGTGTCATCACGGTGACCATTCACGCCGATGAATCGGTGACGGTTACGGATGATGGCCGGGGCATTCCGGTCGACATACACCCGGAGGAAGGGCGCTCGGCCGCCGAGGTCATCATGACTGTTCTCCACGCCGGCGGAAAATTCGACGATAATTCCTACAAAGTCTCCGGCGGTCTGCACGGCGTAGGCGTATCCGTGGTCAATGCCCTCTCCGAGCACCTGGTTCTGACGATCCGTCGTGAGGGCAAGGTGTATCAGCAGGAATACCACTATGGCGAGCCAGCCGCAGCCCTCGCTGAGGTCGGCGATACGGAGCGGACGGGCACTACGCTGCGTTTCAAGCCCAGCTCGAAGACCTTTACCAATATCGACTTTCACTACGACATTCTGGCAGGGCGCCTGCGGGAGTTGTCATTCCTGAATTCAGGTGTACGCATCCACCTGGTCGACGAAAGAGAAGACAAGGAAGACGTCTTCGAATACGACGGAGGGATCCGCGCGTTCGTCGAGCACCTGAATCGCAATAAGACGCCGATTCACGAAGGGGTTTTCTATTTCCAGATGGAAAAGCAAGACGTGATCGTGGAGGCTGCGCTGCAGTGGAACGATGGTTATCAGGAAAACATGTTCTGCTACACCAACAATATTCCGCAGCGCGACGGCGGCACCCATCTGGCGGGATTTCGTAGCGCGTTGACCCGCACGCTGAACAGCTACATCGAAAAAGAAATGTCCGGCAGAAAGGATAAGTTCATGCCAAGCGGCGACGATGCGCGCGAAGGCCTGACCGCAGTTCTTTCGGTGAAGGTTCCTGATCCGAAGTTTTCGTCGCAGACAAAAGACAAGCTGGTCTCGTCCGAAATCAAAGGCATTGTCGAGTCGGCGGTGGGCGAGCGTCTGGAGGACTTCCTGCTCGAAAAACCGCAGGAAGCCAAAGCGATCGTGTCGAAGATCATCGACGCAGCACGTGCACGCGAAGCCGCGAGAAAAGCACGGGAAATGACGCGCCGGAAAGGTGCGCTGGACATCGCGGGCCTTCCAGGAAAGCTGGCCGATTGTCAGGAGAAAGATCCGGCCCTGTCCGAGTTGTTCCTCGTCGAGGGAGACTCAGCCGGCGGGTCGGCGAAGCAAGGCAGGGATCGCCGGACGCAGGCAATTTTGCCGCTGAAGGGCAAGATTCTTAACGTCGAGAAAGCACGATTCGACAAGATGCTGTCGTCCGTCGAAGTGGGGACGCTGATAACTGCTCTGGGTTGCGGTATTGGTCGGGCAGATTTCAATCCCGACAAACTCCGTTACCACCGTATCATCATAATGACCGACGCCGACGTGGACGGCTCGCATATTCGGACTCTGTTGTTGACATTCTTTTACCGGCAGATGCCCGAGCTGATCGAGCGCGGCCATGTTTATATCGCGCAGCCACCTCTGTACAAGATCAAAAAAGGCAAGCAGGAGGTGTATGTCAAAGACGACGCTGAACTGAATGCCCATCTGCTCAATACCGCGCTTGATAACGCGAAGCTGCACGTAAACGCCGAGGCGCCGCCGTTATCCGGGCAGGCGCTGGAAGCCCTTGCGAAAGAGTACATGGCAGCGGAAAGCATCATCGAACGCATATCCAGTCGTTATGATGAAATCGTTCTTCGCGCGTTAAGCGCGCTGCCGGAAATCGATTCCGACCTTTTCGAAAACCTCGATGGCCTGGAAAAATGGGCGGAAGACTTATCGACAATGTTGCCCAAAACACATGGTGACCGACTGACAAACGGAAACGGCGGCTATTACACGGCGGCATTTGAGCGCGGCGACAAAGACGGTGAGGGTGTTCGAATCGCGGTGCGAAAAGTGCAGCACGGCGTTGGTGCAACGCGCTACATCCCCAGGGAATTTTTTGACACCAACGAGTACCGGCACATCATGGATCTTGCCGGCAAACTCAGAGAGATGATCGGCGAAGGTGCCTTTATCGAACGTGGCGACAAACGCACGGCAATCAAATCATTCGACGAAGCGATAGAGTGGTTAATGATTGAGGCGAGAAAGGGCCAGTCCATTCAGCGTTACAAAGGCCTGGGGGAAATGAACCCGGACCAGCTCTGGGACACAACGGTTAATCCTGAAACCCGGCGGTTGATGCAGGTGAAAATCGAAGATGTTGTGAAAGCAGATGAAATATTTACCACGCTGATGGGCGATCAGGTCGAGCCCCGAAGAGAGTTTATCGAGCGAAATGCCCTGACCGTATCAAACCTCGACGTGTAGGAGCGGATTCATCCGCGATTGCTGTAACCCTCACTAATCTGCGCCATCTTCGATTCAACCCATGCCTGGGCGATCCTGTTTGTTTCCTTTGGGTCTTGTGCTGAAGGATCGATAGGCGGCCCGATGCAGATGCGGATTCGGCCCGGGCGTTCAGGCAGGCCACTGCGGGGAAAAAAATCTCCGGCATTGTGTGCGACCGGGACGATCAGGCAGCCGGCGTCTCTCGCCAGAGCAGCGCCGCTGATGCCGTAGCGACGCGTCTCGCCAGCCTCCATTCGGGTGCCTTCGGGAAAAATCGTTACCCATATGCCTTCGGCAAGGCGCTCTTTACCCTGCCGGACAACCTGTTTAACCGCCGCGCCGCCGGCACCCCGGTTTATCGCGATGCATTTTAACGTGGCGACTGCCCAACCAACGACAGGTGCCCATAGGAGCTCTTTCTTAACCACCCAGGTCTGACGCGGGAAAATGCCGATGTGGCCGTAAGCCTCGAACACAGAGGTATGCTTGATGTAGAGCACGCTCGGCCCCGGCGGCAGATTCTCCTGGCCTTCGACAACCCAGTCCAGCCCGCAGGTAATACGCCCCACCCACAACATGCCCCTGGACCATGCCCGGGCTATGCCGAATCGAAATCGATGAGGGAGCGGCCAGGACAAGATGAGCAAAACGGCAAGCAGCACGATCGTAATTGCGAAATACAAAACGAGAAGCAACACCCGTAGCGGGAATATTATCTGACCAAGCGAGCGCTGCCTGTTCATAATGTGCCAGAAAGCCGCCTAACTGATGGACAGGCGAGATACATCCGCGACATTCAGAAACATCGCCCTGAGTTCTGCGAGTAAAGCGAGGCGATTATTGCGGAGCGCCTCGTCGTCCGTCATCACCATGACATCGTCGAAGAAACCGTCAACCGGATCACGCAAATCCGCAAGCGTCGTCAGGACGTTTGTGTAGTCGCGATTATTGAGAAGAGGGGCAACGGCTTTTTGCGCTTTGACGACCGATTCGAACAGCGCCGTTTCAGCAGGCTCTTTGATCAACGATTGATTAACGGGATTGCCGCTGTCGACACCAGCTTGCTTCAGTATGTTACCGATCCGCTTGTTTGCCGCAGCGAGACTCGACGCCGGTTCCAGTTTAACGAATGCGGCCACGGCTTTGAGGCGCTCATCGAAATCGAGAAGAGAGTCAGGTTCCCTCGCCATCACTGACGCAAACATTTCCGGGGTCAGACCGTTTTGCCGATCAAGGTAATAGGCGCGCATTCTTTCGGTAATGAAGTCATACAGGCTTTGCTTGAGCGCCGACTCGTCCTTGTCTCGGCCCGGCTGATCGGCTACAGCGATGGCAATGAGCTCTTTGAGATTCAGATCAAGCTGCTGCTCGATCATGATACGGACCACGCCTAAGGCGCTTCGCCGCAGACCAAAGGGATCGCGATTGCCGCCTGGCTTCTTGCCCAGGGTAAAAACACCCGCGAGCGTGTCCAGTTTGTCCGCAATAGCAAGAGCCTGACCGGCAGCGGTTTCCGGCAGGGAGTCACCGGCGAAGCGCGGCAGGTATTGCTCACCGATGGCTCTGGCGACGGCCTCGGGCTCACCACCGGCTGCAGCGTAGTATTTACCCATCAGGCCCTGGAGCTCGGGGAACTCGCCTACCATCCCCGTCAGCAGATCGCATTTCGCAAGTGAAGCCGCTCGCTCGACGGTTTGTGCATCGGCGCCGATCTGTGAGCCCACCGTCGCTGCCAGAGCGGCGACGCGAACGCTTTTGTCACTGATACTGCCGAGGCCGCGCTGATAGACGACAGCTGAGAGTGCATCGCTGCGATCCGCAAGACTTGCCCGCTTGTCGGTTTCCCAGAAGAAAGCGGCGTCCGCGAGCCGCGGCCGAATGACCCTTTGGTTGCCGTCCCGCACGCGGTCGGGATCTTTGCTGACGAGATTCGCCATTGTGACGAAGCGCGGCAACAAATGTCCCTCTTTGTCGGCGACGGGAAAATAACGTTGATGATCGGTTAATGTGGCGATGATTACTTCTTTGGGTAGCGACAAAAACGATTTGTCAAAGCTGCCGGTCAGCGGCACCGGCCACTCGGTCAGGGCGGTGACTTCATCGTACAGGGCGTCGCTGTCCACCGGACTGCCACCGGCTTCCTTTGCCGCTTTTTCGACGCCCTCAACAATCGTCTTCCTTCGTGCGTCAAAGTCTGCGAGGACGCGCGCTTTCCTGAGAACAGACAGATACTCTGAAGGCGCATCGATTGAGATTTCATCCGGCGCATGAAAGCGGTGGCCCCGCGTCATTCTGCCGGCGGGCACGCCCATTACTAAAGCCTCGATGACGTCTTTGCCGTGCAACAATACGACCCAGTGAACCGGCCGCACGAATTCGGCCTCGCCATCACCCCAGCGCATGCGCCGCGGTATCGGCAGGCTTTCCAGGGCACTCTCGACCAACGCAGGCATTAGCTCAGATGCCTTTTGGCCACGCTCCAGAGACCGAAAGATCAGCCACTCGCCTTTGTCGCTTTTGGTCCGATCGAGGGCGCTTGGTTCGACGCCGCACTTTTTCGCAAAAGCCCTGCCTGCGGCGGTGATTTTGCCCTTGTCATCGTAGGCGACCGATACTGGCGGGCCTTTGACGGCAAGCTCCTGGTCGGCCTGTGATGGAGCCAGAGCGGCGATAAAGATGGCGAGCCGGCGAGGGCTTGCGTAGGCCGATAGCGATCCACGCTCCAGTCGGGCGTCATCCACCGCTTTGCATAAATTATCGGCAAAGGCATTCATGAGGCCCCTGAGCGCCTTGGGCGGCAGTTCCTCAGTCCCTATCTCGACCAGAAAGTCGGCGGCTTTGGCCATTGCTATGAGGACCCGGTTTTGAGTGCGGTGACGCTCTCGATCATCGGAAAGCCCAGGGCCTCGCGGCTCGCGTAATAGGCTTCGGCCACCGACTTGGCCATGTCCCTTACCCGAAGAATGAACCGCTGACGCTCGCTGACAGATATGGCCTGCCGCGCGTCGAGCAAATTGAAGGTGTGTGATGCGGTCAACATCTGCTCGTAGGCAGGAAGGGCCAGGTTGAGCTCGATCAGGCGCTGACAATCGTGCTCGGCCAGATCGAATGTGTTGAAGAGCGAGTCGATGTCGGCCAGCTCGAAGTTGTAACGGGACTGCTCGACCTCGTTTTGATGAAAGACATCGCCATAGCTGATGCGACCGAGCGGGCCGTCCGTCCAGACGATATCGAAAATGCTCTCGACATCCTGAAGATACATCGCCAGGCGCTCGAGACCGTAAGTAATCTCGCCTGTTACAGGCCTGCACTCCAACCCACCGACCTGCTGGAAGTAGGTGAACTGGGTAATCTCCATACCGTTGAGCCAGACCTCCCAGCCAAGGCCCCAGGCGCCGAGGCTCGGCGACTCCCAGTTGTCCTCAACAAAGCGTATGTCATCAACTGTCGGGTCGACGCCAATCGCCGAGAGCGACTCCAGGTACTGGTCCTGAATGTCCGGCGGGGACGGTTTGATGACGACCTGGTACTGATAGTAATGCTGCAGCCTGAAAGGGTTGTCGCCGTAACGGCCGTCAGTGGGCCGGCGGCTGGGCTGCACGTAGGCGGAGCTCCATGGCTCCGGGCCTACGGCACGAAGAAAGGTGGCCGGATGAAACGTGCCGGCTCCCATCTGCATGTCATAGGGCTGCAGGATGACGCAGCCGCGCTCGGCCCAGAATTGCTGCAGCGCCAGGATCAAATCCTGAAAGGTCAGCAAGGAGGGCGGGGTGTCCTTTTTCATCAATGATTTCAGGCTTACTTAAGGCGCGGAGTATAACGAGAACGTATCTTACAGTCCCCCATGGGCCGCGTTTCAGTCTCATCTGCCTCAATGCGCGGCGCTAGCCGAGTCGAATGGCCTTGCTTATTTGCGAGGCGAGCCACAAAGCAGTCAGGCAGATGAGACGAAACCCGGACGGGAAGCACCTTTTCCGGCAGTCTGCGGCGTCGCCCGTCGCTTAAGCGGAACAACCACATTGCGCTCCTTGCTTCTTGCACGCCATCCCGCAAAGGCAGCTTCGCTGCCACGCGGGACTGCGAGACAGGTTCTGCAATCGGGGTGTCTGCCGATAGGCACGTCAGGTCCGGCGCCGGGGCCGAATTTGCTCGTCCAGAACGGTGCAGGCGGCGCGAAAATGCACTAAACTAGTGCGCCTCTAAACGGGCCTGCACCATCATAGTGCGAAATGCAGCGACCGGGAATGCCAAATGCTTTGTTAATCAATAAGTTAAAAACCGCCGCCGCATGGCACGCTTCCTGCAACAGTTAGGACATTACTGCGGGCTAAGCGGCCGGCGCATTTTTTATTGCTATGGAGGAACGATTCATGACACCTGCTGAGGTTATCGGCCTTATAAAAGAAAATGACGTGAAGTTCATCGACTTTCGGTTCACTGATACGAAAGGCAAGGAACAGCACGTCACCGTGCCGTCCCGAGCCGCCGATGAAGACCTTTTTGAAGAAGGCAAAATGTTCGACGGCTCGTCGATCTCCGGATGGAAGGGCATCAACGAATCCGACATGATTCTGTTGCCGGATCCGAGTACGGCGGTCGTCGATATCTTTTCAGAAGACGCTACGGTGAATCTGCGATGTAACGTCATCGAGCCGTTGACAATGCAAGGCTATGACCGGTGTCCCCGATCCCTGTCATGTCGCGCAGAGGCGTATTTGAAGTCGACCGGCATCGCGGACCAGGCTTTTTTCGGTCCGGAAAACGAGTTCTTCGTTTTCGATGACGTGCGCTGGGACGACAACATGCAGGGCGCGTTCTATTCGGTGGACTCGAGCGAAGGCGCGTGGAACACGAGCCGAAGTTACGAAGACAGCAACACCGGCCACCGGCCTACCGTAAAGGGTGGTTATTTCCCGGTTCCGCCGGTCGATTCCCTGCACGACATCCGCTCGGCAATGTGTCTGGCGCTGGAAGAGTTTGGCTTGGAAACGGAGGTTCACCACCACGAGGTGGCAACTGCCGGCCAGGGTGAAATTGGCGTCAAATTCAATACCTTAGTGCGCAAGGCAGACGAGGTACAGATCCTGAAATACGTCGTTCACAACGTGGCGCACAGCTACGGAAAAACGGCCACTTTCATGCCCAAGCCACTCGTCAACGACAATGGTAACGGCATGCATGTGCATCAGTCGCTCTTCAAGGATGGCAAGAATCTGTTCGCGGGTGATGGTTACGCAGGCCTGTCCGACACCGCGCTCTATTACATCGGCGGTATCATCAAACATGCCAAGGCGCTTTGCGCGTTTACCAACCCGTCTACGAACAGCTATAAGCGACTCGTCCCGGGTTTCGAGGCACCGACGATCCTCGCGTATTCGGCGCGCAATCGTTCCGCGTCGATTCGTATTCCTTACGACTCGAGCCCGAAAGGACGCCGCCTCGAGGTTCGCTTCCCCGATTCGATGGCCAACCCATATCTCGCCTTTACCGCGATGTTGATGGCCGGCCTTGACGGCATTCAGAACAAGATCCATCCGGGCGAGCCGATGGACAAGGATCTTTATGATTTGCCGCCAGAGGAAGAAAAGGATCTGAAGCTGGTCGCATTCTCGCTCGATGAGGCGCTGGAGGCACTGGACGCCGACCGCCCGTTTCTCAAAGCGGGCGACTTGTTCAGTGATGACCTGATCGACGCTTATCTGGACCTCAAGTGGGAAAACGTGACCAGGTTGCGAATGACCACGCACCCGGTGGAATTCGACATGTATTACAGTCTTTAGGAGTTTGCATGGCAGAAAGATTTCCCGCTGCAAAAGCGCCACCACGGCCCGTTTTCGCGACGGAAATTATTATCGCGCGGGCTCCAGGGCTTAAAACTGTGAACCGGGCGGCATTTTGCCGCCCGGCCGCTGGCCCCGACCGGGAAAGCGCTGTTATGCTGAAACAATGCGTATGCGTCTATTTATTTTTGTCTCAATCCTTTTGGCCGCGAGCACTGTCCCGGCTCAGGTTTACCGCTGGGTGGACGACGATGGCATTGTTCAATACTCCGACAAACCATACCCGGGCGCGGAGCGGATTGAGCTGCCCAGGGACAATCGAGTGGCATCGAGGGCTCGATACACGCCGCCACCACGAGCCCCTAAATCTCCTGACCAGCAGCCGGCTGTTACCGAGGCATTCAAATACCAGAGCCTTACCGTTGCCTCACCGGCAGCAGAAGAGACGCTGTGGAATATAGAGGGCGTACTAAACGTGAGTTTGGACCTGAACCCGGCACTTCAGGACGGCCACCGGGTCCGCGCGTATTTCGACGGCAAGCCCCGAATGGTGACGGGGACGTCCTTTCAGATCGAGGAAGTGTATCGCGGCGTGCACAATCTTCAGGTGGAGGTCGTCGACGCGAAGGGCAAACTGATGATTCGCAGCACGACGAACCGCTTCTACGTACAACAGAACACGATCAACTAGGCGGCAATCCCCCCAGCACCGGGCGTGGCGGTCCACCCGACGGTGATATCTTTGCAGCGTTAAACACCGGGGTCGTTCTTCTCGATCAAAACCTGCTGATCACAGCACTGAATCCCGCCGCCGAAAATCTGCTCGGCATCAGTCAACACAGGGCGCGGGGTAAGCCCCTGCTGCAACTCGTCGACGACGATCCCGAGTTTCAGGACATTCTTTCCCGGGCGATTGGCACCGGCCAGACTTATGCGGCCGAACTCCGACTCGGGCCCACGGAAGTTCATGCCGAAGAGCGAATCGTCGATTTCCGAGTGTCGTCTCTGGAGCATGCAGACCTGACGGCTAGCCTGTTAGTCGAAATGTCGGATGTAACCCGCCGCTCCAGAATCAGCAGAGAGAATGCGCTGCTCATCCAACACGGCGCCGGGCGTCAGATGATTCGCCAGCTCGCGCATGAAATCAAAAACCCGCTGGGCGGCATTCGCGGCGCAGCGCAATTGCTCGGCAAACAACTTCAAAACGAGGAGCTCGAGGAATACACGGGCGTCATCATCAGCGAGGCCGACCGGCTGGCCGGCCTCGTTGACACCTTGCTCGGCCCGGGAGGACCACCCAACAAGCAGCAGTCGAACGTGCACGAGCTGCTCGAATACGTTGTACGCCTTATTCAGGCGGAAATCGGCGATAAGATCGATATCCGCCGCGATTACGATCCCGGACTGCCGATCATGGACCTCGACCGCGACCAGCTGGTCCAGGCGCTTCTCAATCTCGTGAGAAATGCCGTCGTTGCACTGGGCGGGCAAGGCCAGATCACGCTTCGGAGTCGCGCCATCATGAATTTCACAATCGGTGACACACGGCACAAAGCGATTGCCAGTTTAGAAATCGAAGACGACGGGCCGGGCATTCCGCTCGATATGCAGGACTCGGTATTTTATCCGCTGGTCACCAACAGGCCGGACGGCACGGGGCTGGGGCTGCCGGTCGCACAGGAGCTGATCAGCCGCCACCACGGGCTCATCGAGTTCGAAAGCCGGCCGGGGCGCACGGTCTTCTTCGTCAGGATTCCTCTTGAACCGGCCGCGGACGACCAGCATGCGTGATAAGGAACTGACAGTCTGGATTGTCGATGACGATCAATCGGTACGCTGGGTCCTCGAAAAAGCACTGGGCCACGCCGGCATGGAAACCAGGAGCTTCGAGCGTGCCGAACACCTGCTCGAGGCTATCGGCCACAGCACCCCTGATGTTCTTATCACTGATGTTCGCATGCCGGGCATGGACGGCATCGCATTGCTCGACAGGCTTAGCCGCACCTGCGCTGATCTGCCGATCATCGTCATTACCGCGCATACGGATCTTGATCACGCGGTGGCCGCTTATCAGGGTGGCGCATTCGAATATTTACCGAAGCCTTTTGATCTGGACGAGGCCATTGAGCTTGTACGAAAAGCCGTGCGCAAGAACAGCAAGGCGGTGTCGGATGACAGCACAAGAGGATCAAGGCAGATACCAACGCTGATCGGTAAAGCACCTGCCATGCAAGAGGTATTTCGATCGATTGGGCGCCTGGCACGCTCGAGCATGACGGTGCTGATTACCGGCGAATCAGGCACCGGCAAAGAACTCGTCGCCCGCGCGCTTCATCAACACAGCCCAAGGGCCGGCAAGCCGTTCGTTGCGCTCAATACCTCGGCAATCGCATCCGAGCTACTCGAGTCCGAACTGTTCGGCCATGAGCGAGGCGCATTCACCGGGGCGGAGTCAAGGCGCATCGGCCGCTTCGAGCAAGCCGACGGCGGCACGCTTTTTCTCGACGAGATAGGTGACATGTCCCCGGCGCTGCAGACGCGACTCTTGCGCGTGCTCGCGGAAAGCGAATTCTATCGGGTCGGCGGACAAGCCTCGGTAAGTGTGGACGTCCGGGTCATTGCGGCGACAAATCAGGACCTTGCGCGTGCCGTTAAGGAACACCGCTTTCGCGAAGACCTTTTCCATCGCTTGAACGTCATTCGCATCAATACACCGCCACTCCGACAGCGCCGACAGGATGTTCCCCTGCTGCTCAAGCACTATCTCGCCGATGCAGCGAGTGAACTCGGCGGCCCCGCGAAATCGATCAACCCCGAGGCAATGGAGATACTGCAGTCATATGACTGGCCCGGAAACGTACGCCAGCTGGTCAACGCGACCCGCCGCCTGACAGTAACGGCACCCGGTGGCGTAATCAGCGCCCTCGACATACCGGAGGACCTCGGTGGAAAACTTACAGGTAGAGGGGCCAGCAAAGAATGGACACAAAGCCTGGCGCACTGGGCCGAACAGCAATTGAACGACAAGGACGGTAGCCCGCTCCTTGAGTCAGCCCTGCCCGAGTTCGAGCGCACGCTCATTCGAATAGCGCTCAATCAGGCTAAAGGGCACCGCCAGGACGCAGCGAAATTGCTTGGCTGGGGACGCAATACCTTGACTCGGAAAATCAAGAGCCTCGAACTGGATTGACGATCGCCCGTCGGGACGGGCGCTGCTCGACGTATCGTAGGAGCCCGTCCTGACGGGCGAATCAATAACGTCCCGCATCGAAAGTCGTAGCGGGCGGTCTGCGTCCTGACGAGCGAATTCAGAGTGACATTGAGCCAATGAGCTCTGACACTGACCGCATGTCGTGGCGAAGCAGATACTCGGCGATGCCGCTGTTGATTTTGGGACATAGCAGGGGGTCGTAGAAAAGTGCTGTGCCTATGCCGACGGTGGTCGCGCCGGCGATGATAAATTCCAATGCATCTTCGGTGGTTGTGATTCCACCCTGGCCGATGATCGGAATATTCCGGGGTTCTGCGACTTCGTAAACCTGGTGCACCTTAAGGAGCGCAATCGGCTTTATCGCAGGCCCCGAAAGCCCGCCTTTCACATTACCGATGACCGGCCGGCGTTCTTCGATATCTATCGCCATTCCCGAAATTGTATTGATGACGGCAAGGCCGTCAGAGCCGGCTTCGATACAGAGACGGGCATTTTCCTGTATGTCGGTCTGGTTCGGCGAGAGCTTGGCAATTATTGGCTTGTTTGTCGCTTTTCGACAGGCGTTGACAACCTTGGCCGACATCTCGGGATAGTTGCCGAAGGAAACGCCTCCTTCCTTGATATTCGGACAGGAAATATTGATTTCGATGGCGTCGATCGGTGAATCGTCGAAGCGACGTGTAACCTCGGCGTAATCTTCGATTGTCGATCCACAGACGTTCGCGATAAAACGCGTCTCGCCGAAATCGAGTGTCGGCAGAATCTCGTCGACGACTTTGTCCATACCGGGGTTCTGCAGACCGATCGAATTCAGCATGCCCATCGGCGTTTCGGTGACCCGGTGTGGGGCATTACCGAGCCTGGGTTCCCTGGTCGTCCCCTTCAGGACGATGGCGCCAACATCGCAATTCGAAAAACCCTGAATGCGCGTGTATTCCTCGCCAAAGCCAACACAGCCGGACAGGAGCACGATTGGTGACGAAAGCGTCAGGCCGCAGAAATCGATGCTCAATGGGTTTTGTTCGGGGTTTACAGCAAGGGCCATGTATCTGAATTTATTTCATGGAGATTACAATTAGGAAGTGATGTTCAGCCTAATTCTCTATCAGCCCGAAATACCGCCCAATACCGGGAATATCATACGCCTTTGTGCCAATACCGGTACAAAGCTACATCTGATCCGGCCGTTGGGATTCGAGCTGGATGAGCCGCGGCTGAAACGGGCCGGGCTCGACTACAGGGAGTTCGCTGACGTCGAAGTGCACGACAGCCTCAATGATTGCCTGACCAGGATAGCCCCTCGGAAAGTCTATGCACTGAGCACACGTGGTGTGACAAAACATTCGGCGCCGGATTTCGCAGAAGGAGATGCTTTTCTTTTCGGGCCGGAAACCCGGGGCCTGCCGGCAGAAATCCTGGAATCACTACCCGAAGAACAGCGTCTGCGAATACCGATGCGGCAGGACATCCGCAGCCTGAACCTGTCCAATGCGGCGGCGGTTGTCATATACGAAGCATGGCGCCAGCTGGATTTTGCGACGGGCGCTTAAAGAATCGCCCGTCCTGACGGGTGACTACCTATTCCGATTTCAGGGCCCGACCCATTAATGCCGATACCGCCTCGCGGGGCGCAAGATCCTCATAAAGAATGCGATAGAGCACGAGACAGATCGGCATATCGACGCCCAGGCGATCGGCTACTTCGTGAACGGCTTTTGCAGCGAGTACACCTTCGACGACCTGTTGAATTTCTTCCTGCGCTTCCTGGATGGTTTTGCCGGCGGCAAGCGCCAGGCCCATGCGGCGGTTGCGCGATAGGTTGTCGGTGCAGGTAAGGACGAGATCGCCCATGCCGGCGAGGCCCATGAAGGTATCCTGCTTCGCACCGAGGGCTGAACCGAGGCGGGTCATCTCCACCAGTCCGCGATTGATCAATGCAACTCTCGTGTTCGCGCCGAAACCCAGGCCATCTGAAAGCCCGGCGGCGATGGCCAGTACGTTCTTGACAGCACCGCCGACTTCGACGCCGATCATGTCGTCTGCTGTGTATGCACGAAAGTTCTCGCCCGAGATTTCTTCGGCCAGATCGCTGGCGAATTCGCTGTCATTTGCTGCGATGGTCATCGCGGTTGGCAAGCCGGCCGCAACTTCCTTCGCAAATGTCGGCCCCGACAAGACCGCCATCGGCCGATCCTTGCCGAGAACGGCCGCCGCGACCTGATGCGGCAGCTCTCCGGTATTCAGCTCGAAGCCCTTGGTTGCCCAACAGATGCGGATGTCGGGGGCGAGCATAGGCTTTATTGTCTTCAGGGTATCTCGAAGCCCATGGCTGGGTACGACGATCAAAATGTCCTGGACGTTATCGAGACATGCAGTCAGATCCAGCTCGGGATGAAGGTTGTCAGGAAAGCGCACACCGGGCAGGTAACGCTCGTTGATGCGATCGCTGGCGATTTTCTTCATGTTGGCGGCGTCGATATCCCATAGCTTTACAACACGGCCGCCGCGAGCGAGTTGTAGCGCAAGCGCCGTGCCCCAGGAGCCGGCGCCGATTACCGCTATCGGACGTTCTTTGTCGGCGTCGTTCAGCGCGCGCCTCCGTTGCCTCCATTACTGCCAGTGGTCCCTTCTGCGTCGCGCTGTTGCTGGCTCTGGGCATACAGCGAATCGAAGTTGATCGGCTGAAGCAGAAACTCCGGAAATCCGCCTTTCGAGATGATTCCTGAAATTGATTCCCTTGCGTAGGGAAACAGGATATTCGGGCAGAAGCTTCCGACAACGACGCCGAACTCTTCCTCTTCGTAGCCCGATATCTGAAACAGGCCGGCCTGATGCAGCTCAATGAGAAAGAGCGTCTTGTCCTCGTGCTTCGCCTCGACCGTAATGGTCAGCACGACCTCACTTTGGTCATTTTCGCCCTGAGTATGTGAGCTTCGAAGATTGAGATTCGTTTTAGGGCTCCATTCGCCCGTCGTAAAGACCGTTGGGCTATTGGGGGATTCAAACGAAAAATCTTTTACATAAATCTTTTGAATACTGATTTGTTTGCCAGCTTGTTGCTGTTCGGCCATTACGTTTTCCTGTGCAAAAAAAGAATCGGGGCAATCAAAGCTAATGCCCAAGTAACCTTTCCAGACCACCATCCTTATCGAGGGCGCACAACTCGTCAAACCCGCCAACGAGGTGACCGTTGATAAAAATCTGTGGTACCGACCGACTTCCGGTCAAACGCTCCATTTCCTCGCACCGTTCATCATCGTCAGAGACCTTGATGTCATCAAATCGATGTCCTTTCTTCGTAAACAACATTCGAGCAGCCGCACAATAAGCGCAGGACTCGTTGCCGTAAATAACTATTTTTGGCTGTTTGCTCATTCAGGGGGTGCTTGATTCGGTGGGGGTTAACCCTTCTTTTTGGTCTTCTTTCCGGTCACGAGCGGTAGATTGGCCTGTGTCCATGCGTTGATGCCGCCCTTCAGGCCATAAACGTTTTCGATGCCGGATTTGCGCAGAGAATCGACCACCTTGCCTGAAGTCATGCCGGCGTCACAGACGGTGACAATCGGTTTCTTCGCGTACTTGGTAATCTTGTCCTTGTTAGCCGGCAGGTCTTCGAAAGGAACGTTCTTGGCGTTAACGATATGGCCCCGGGCAAAAGCTTCCGGGCTGCGCAGGTCGATTACGACCGCATCCGCATTAATGAGCTTTACAGCCTCTTGTGGCTCGACATTGGTCAGGCCACGTGTTTTGCGCTGCAGCTCGGTGTACATCAAAGCAAAGAAGCTTAATACCAGCGCGCTGACAAGCAAGGGGTGATTGCCTGCAAATTCCAGGTATACGTCCATCAATCTATTAGGGTATGGGTTCCGCCGATCCGGTGCCGGCAAAAGACGGCTATTATAACAGCGCCGGCCGCAGGAATATCTTCGGGCCAGGGACGTTATGACATCGCCGACAGGCGTTTCTCCCGAGGCACATAAGGCTATAGACTCCCGGGCCATGACATTGTGGGGCTCAATTCGTATTTGCTTGTCAGCCGCGATACTGGCTGCGGGCCTCACGGCGCCGGTTCCGGCGCAGGAGGACGAAGGGGGGCTCGCCAAGGTCAAAGAGCGAGAGCTCGAGAACGTGCGAGAGAAGATCTCGGACCTCAAAAAAAGCATGGATAAGCGGGCAGCTGACAGGGACCGTATTACGGGCGACTTGCAGAAAGCGGAAGTACAAATATCTGAAAAGCGCGTTCGCCTCAAAGAAATCGAGAGACAAAGACAATTCAGCGAGAAAAAAAAAGCCGGGCTTAATGAAAAACTTAAAAAGCGTGAAGCGGAACTCGATGAGGAGTCCGGGCAGCTCGCGGCGCAGGTTCGCGCCGCCTATACGAGCGGTAGTCAGGAACGCATCAAGCTCTTACTTAATCAGCAGGACCCTGCGACCGCCGGACGCATGATGGTTTATTATCAATTCTTAAGCGACTACCGGGGTGACAATATCGAGAAAGTCCAGGGAATCATCGATGAGCTGGCCAAGCTGCACCAGGAGGCGACGGACGAAGAGAACCGGCTGTCCGGTCTCGCAAGAGCAAGATATGCGGAGCTTGTGGAACTGAATAAAGAGCAAGAAAAACGTCAGGAGCTCCTGGTCGCACTCAAATCGAAAATGCAACAGGAAGGGAGCGAGATAGAGCGCCTGGCTGCAGAAGAAAAGGATCTGGCTCGCCTGATCGCGGAATTGACCAGTATCCTGTCGGATTATCCAATCAGGTCGGAAGAGCCGTTTAGCCAGCTAAAAGGCCAATTGACCTGGCCGGTCGCCGGCCGCCTGCTGCACGATTTCGGGCAGCCGAGAGCGAGCGGCCGCCTGAAATGGAACGGTGTAGTCCTTGCAGCACCCAGGGGGCGTGAGGTCCGTGCCGTCTATCATGGACGCGTGGTATTTGCGGACTGGTTGGCCGGAATGGGATTGCTCGTTATCGTCGATCATGGTGAGGGCTTTATGACGTTGTACGGATACAACGAGACCATCCTGAAAAGCGGCGGCGAATGGGTGGCGCCCGGCGACGTCATCGCAACGGTCGGCAACAGTGGCGGTCAGCAGCAGGCAAGCCTCTATTTTGAAATTCGTCAGGGAACGCGACCGATCGATCCGAGGATCTGGATCACAAGACGGCCGAAAACGGGCTAATCGAAGCGGATTCCGGTGGTCTGTGCTATCGTCAATCGGCTCTGGGAGCAGACAATGTCGTTGAAAACCAGAAGCATTCTTGTCGTAGTCATCGGCACAGTGATGGGGCTCAGCCTGTCGCTGGGCGGCGGCCTGCTGTCGGAACGCGAACGTGACAAGCCGGATTCCTCCGAGCTGACCCGGGAGCAGGTGCGCCTGTTTGCCGAAGTCATGCAGCGCGTCAAGCACGATTATGTCGATCCGCTCGACGACAGCGTTCTACTCGAGAGTGCGATTCGCGGCATGGTGTCCGATCTGGACAATCATTCGCAGTATCTCGACGCGGAGCAGTATCAGGACATACGTATCAGCACTACCGGTAGGTATTCCGGCGTCGGCCTCGAAATCAGCACCGAAGGCGGCCTTGTCACGGTCGTTGCACCAATAGATGGCACACCGGCTGAACGTGCCGGGATTCTTAGTGGCGACACCATTGTTGCTATAGACGGTAAGCCGGTTAGCTCGGATCAGCCGCACGGGACGGTCAGCGAAATGCGCGGCCGCGCGGGAACGTCTGTCACAATCACAGTGATCCGGGAAGGCAATGAAAGCCCGATCACTTTCGACCTGCGACGGGAGAGCATTCGGCTCGCGAGTGTTAGGCATGAAATTCTGGAGCCCGCCATCGCTTATGTTCGTGTTAGCCAGTTCAACCAATCGACGGCAAACGAGCTGAGCCGCGCAATTGACGACATGCAGGATCAACAAGGCGGCATGCTCAATGGCCTGATACTTGACCTTAGAAACAATCCGGGTGGCGTTCTCGATTCAGCCGTTGATGTGACCGACCTTTTCCTAAATGCCGGAATTATCGTAACGGCGACCGGGCGAACTGAAGAGTCACAGTTTACGAGAACGGCACACCGCGGTGACGTACTCGATGGCGCTGCCATGGCAGTGCTCGTCAATGGAGGCTCTGCTTCGGCATCCGAGATCGTTGCCGGAGCATTACAAGATCACAATCGCGCAATGGTAGTCGGCACCTCGACATTCGGAAAAGGCCTCGTGCAAACGGTCATGCCCCTGTCCAAAGGCCGGGCTATAAAACTGACGACGTCCCGTTTCTACACGCCGTCCGGTGCTTCCATCCAGGAAAAAGGAATATTTCCGGATATTGTGATCGAGGAAAACCGCAAGCCATCGGAAATCCGGTTTCATGCAAATGCCGATCGCGAGCACGACGCGCAACTAAACGAAGCCTTCTCATTGCTTCAGCCCAAGAGCGTGATGCAAAGTAAAGCAGAATGATTGGCCGCTATTGGCTCATTCTCAGTTTTTGGTTGGTGGCCGCGGCAGCACCGAGCGCACCCTTAGCGCGCATAGCCATTATCATTGACGATCTAGGCTACCAGCTGGAAGCCGGACGCCGCTCGATCAACCTGCCGGGCCCCGTTGCCTGTGCAATCCTGCCATCCACCCCTCGCGCCACCAAGCTGGCAGAGGCCGCATTCGCCAACGGCAAAGACGTCTTGTTGCATTTGCCGCTGGAGCCTGTATCCAGGGACAATCAATCGGATCCTGGTGGCATACTGCTGGACATGAGCAGGAACCAGTTTGCGATGACTTTTTCAGCTGACCTCGAATCAGTTCCGCACGCGATTGGTGTAAACAGCCACCGCGGCAGCATGCTGACCCGCCACCCGGGGCACATGAGATGGCTGATGGAAGAACTGCTCACGCACGGTGATCTTATATTCGTAGACAGTTACACCACACTCAAGAGCGTTGCCTTGCAGCTCGCACGCGAAAGCGGTGTGCCTGCAGCCAAGAGAGACGTATTCCTGGATCCGGATCGTTCGCCGGAAACGGTCGAAAGGGAGTTCCGACGATTGAAGGATCTTGCAAGGAAAAATGGTGCGGCCGTCGGCATCGGTCATCCCTATCCTTCGACACTGGCGTTGCTGGAGAGGGAAATACCCAAACTTCGCGAAGATGGTATCGAGCTTGTCAGCATTAGTGAGTTAGTATCGCTAAAGCACAAAGACATAACGCGCAACGTGGTACAGACGAGAGAACAAACGCAATGAGTTGGTATGAGGAACGGGCACTTCCGCACCTGATTAATCTTGCCTGTTCGGTTAAGCCGGCCCGTAAACAAAGGGATAAGATCGTGCCATTGGCAGAGGGAGATGTCCTGGAGATCGGACTTGGCAGCGGTTTGAATTTACCGCATTACGACCAGAAAAAAATCCGCAAGATATGGGGCCTGGAGCCGTCGGAGGGAATGAGAAAGCTGGCGGCAAAAAATCTCGAGGGATTGAACCTGGACGTCGAATTCATCGATCTGCCAGGCGAAGAAATACCGCTCGAATCCAATAGCGTAGACACGGTTCTCGTAACGTACACGCTATGTACGATACCCGACGCCATCAGCGCACTCGAAGGCATGCGACGAGTGTTGAAGCCCGGCGGTCGTTTACTGTATTGCGAACATGGTGCCGCACCGGACGAAAGCGTTCGGCGTTGGCAAAACAGGCTTAATGCCGGCTGGGGCAAAATCGCCGGTGGCTGCAACATGAACCGTGACATACCATCACTGATCACGACAGCCGGTTTCGATATTGTGGACGATGAACGCATGTACATACCGGGGTTGAGAATTCTTGCCTACAATTACTGGGGAAGTGCGGTTCCAGGCTGAGGAACCCAAGATTTGATACTTGTTCCACAGTCCAACACACTTTGAATGATTCGCTTCGATGAAAAACGGCAAAAACTCATCTACGACACAGATCATCTTATTGGCCATCGCGCTGCATTTTGCTACCGGCAGCCCTTCCTTTGCTGAAGAAGACGACGAGGCAATCACACAGGCGGCCGAGCAAATGGCCTGCACGATGCAGTACGACCCTGTATGTGGCGAAGACGGCAAGACATACAGCAATGACTGCGTCGCACGGGCGGCAGGCATTGAAGTAGCGGTCCAGGGCATCTGTGCGGACGCTCTCGCATGCACGGAAGAATTCAATCCGGTCTGCGGTATGGATGGCAACAGTTATAGCAATACGTGTTTTGCGAAGGCGGCCGGCGTCGCGGTCGTATCCGAAGGCCTGTGTCCCGAAGCCACCGAGGCGTGTTCGGAAGAGATGGATCCTGTTTGCGGTGTCGATAGCATCACTTACAACAACGAATGTCTCGCGTTGAGCGCCGGCATCGAAATTGCGAGCCTCGGTGCTTGCACGGTTGGCGGCTGCCCGGACGTATACGAGCCCGTCTGCGGCATGAACGCGCGCACATACAGCAATCAATGTCTGGCCGACGTTGATCGCGTGCCTGTGCAGCGAACCGGAACGTGCGATGTCGATGACTGTCCGAAAGTTTATGTGCCGGTGTGCAGTGAAGACGGCAAGACATTTGCCAATGCCTGCGAGGCTGATGCGGCCAGCGTCACAACTTTTACCGAGGGTGCCTGTGATGTGCGGCCATGTCCGCGCCTGTACGTGCCTGTTTGCGGCGCCGACGAACTAACTTATGGCAATGCGTGCCAGGCGGAGCGTAAGGGTATCCGGATTCGCCATGCCGGGCTTTGCGAATCGGAGGGCCAGAGGAACTGCCCACGGATCTATAAACCGGTATGTGCACGAGACGGCAATACTTACAGCAATGCCTGCGTCATGGAAAATGCGGGTGAGAAGCTGGCTTACGCGGGCGCGTGCCTGGGGCAATGAAAAATGGGGACGGACTCCGAGTCCGTCCCCAATCTGCCTGCTTATCCGTTCCCTTTTCGTTACCAGCCGCAGGTGCGCCCTTCGTTCTGCGTTCTTAGCCATTCCATGAGCGGCCTGAAGTAGTCAATGATGGCCGTTGCATCCATCTCGCGTGTGCCGGTCAGTTTCTCGAGCGTTAGCTGCCAGGGCTCGCTTTGTCCTGTTTCGAGCATTGCCGCAAACTTTTCGCCTGCCTCTTTGCTGCCGTAAATGGAACATGCGTGCAATGGCCCCTCGTGGCTGGCAGTGGCGCAAAGCGCTCTATGGAACTGAAATTGGAGGATGCGCGCAAGAAAATAGCGCGTGTAGGAATAGTTCGCAGGAATATGAAATTTAGCGCCGGGATCGAAGTCCTCCTCGCTTCGCGGGACTGGAGCAGCAACGCCCTGGTACCTGGTTCGTAATTCCCACCAGGCCTTGTTGTAATCTTCGGGCGCGATCTCCCCTGAAAATACGTCCCAGCGCCATTCGTCAACAAGCTTGGTCCAGGGCAAGGCGGCAATGATGGCAAGACCTTGCTGCATCTGCCGATTAATGACGGCTTCACTGGACTGTTCGGCCGAAGCAACCAGCCCGACTTGGTGAAGATATGCCGGCGTCATAGACAGGGTCACCGTGTCGCCAATGGCCTCATGGAATCCCGGGTGTGCGCCACCCCGAAACAGTGGTGGCTGATTTTTGTATGCGCCCTGATAGTAGTTGTGACCAAGCTCGTGATAAATGACGCGCAGCTCATTATAAGTTTGCTTGATGCACATTTTGATTCTGAGATCTTTGCCGCCGTCCATTCCCGCCGCCAATGCATGGCATACGACGTCGCGGTCGGCAGGCTTACTGAACTGCGACCTTTCCCAGAATGTATCCGGTAACTCGGGAAGCCCCAGCGAAACATAAAAACGCTCTGCCGATTCCACCATTTGCACCGGCGTATATTCTTGCTCGGCCAGCGCGCGATCTACATCAAAGTCGGCGACGCCCGGATAGGGCTCGAAGAGATCGTAGAGAAAATCCCAGCTCTGCGCCCACATGTTGCCGAGCAGGTGTGCCGGGATGGGTTGATCGAGCGGCACCTTGTCTTTGCCGTAGTGTTTACTGAGACCGGCCCGAACATGACAGTGCAATTCGTCGTAGAGCGGTTTGACCTGCTCCCAGAGCCGTAGCGACTCCTGTTCGAAGGCGACAGGACTCATGTCGTATGCGGATTTCCAGAGGCCACCGAGATCCTGAAAGCCGAGCTCTCGCGCACCCTCGTTCGCGAGTTCGGCAAAGCGTTGGTATTTTCGCCGCATCGGCGGCGATATGCTTCGCCAGCCAGTCCAGGCATCCAGTAGGATATCGTAATCACGGCTTTCGGCCATAATGTCCGTAAGCTCGCGAAGACCCATGCAGTCACGCCCTTCGCCCGGACAGTATTTGCCGGCGCCGTACATGCCTTCCAACTCGGTTGTTACTTCTGCAAGCTCCCGGCGCCTGGCTTCATCGCTCGGGGCGGGCGCCTCGGTCCCGAGCTTGAGAAGCTGGAGCGCCCTCGCCGTTTTCGGCGACAGCTCCTGGCCCTCGTACTTGAGGGACGCTGCTACGGAATCACTCTGCCACTCGGCGAAACGTTGCGTGGCCAGGGAGTTGAGAAGGGCGGTGTCTACGGTTATGTAGGTGTTTCGAACCCAGGCTGCTGCCTGTACCTCGCGGGCAATCTCGTCCAGTTCGGCGTTAATTCGGGCGACAAACTCGTCCGCCGTCTCCGAAGTATCGTCGTTCATTGAGACATCGATTTCGCAGCCGGAAACGACAAACAAGAGCGCGCACAGTAAAAACAGCCTGTTCATTCGTATCCTGCCGAAGCGGCCACACAGCCGTAGTGGTCCAACAAGGCACTATTGATGGACTCAGAGCTACCCGGATGATCCAATTCCGCGTTGCAGTCCTTGAAAAGGACGTGCAATTCCCTGCGGACTGCGCCTTGTCTTGAATCATCCGGGTAGCTCCCTTCGGACGACCGCTTCACGACTCGCTGAGCCCATCAATCGTGCCTTGTTGGACCATTAGTCGATGCCACCCATGAGTTTCTTGAGGGGTTTCGTGAATATCAGGAAAATAATGCCGGCGCCTCCTGTCGTCAACACGATCTGCATGTACTGAGCAGGCATAGCACTTACATTGTCGGCGTCGAACTCGCCGGCAACCAGTCCGGCAACGACGTTGCCCAGCGCTGCGCCGAGAAACCATATACCCATCATCTGGCCAACGTATCGCTTCGGCGCCAGTTTAGTTGTAGCCGAAAGCCCAACGGGTGACAGCGCCAGCTCGCCAAATGTGTGTAACAGGTACGTAAAGAACAACCAACTTGGAAAAGCCTGATTTCCGGCAGCCACGATCTTCGAGGCGGCCACCATGACGAGGAAACCGAGCGCAAGAATCACGAGGCCCAGACCGAATTTCAACGGCGTCGAGGGATTCAGATTCCGCCTTGCCAATGCAACCCACATCCAGGCATATACCGGCGCGAAGACAATGATAAACCAGGGATTCAGCGACTGAAACCAGGTAGACGGCAAAGTGAATGATCCGATGTCCAACACCGTGTAGCGATCAGCGAACAAATTAAGCGAACTGCCGGCCTGCTCGAAGCCCGACCAGAACATGGCCGCGCCGAAAAACAGGGCGATAATGACAACGACACGCTTTTTCTCTACGGTGTCGAGTCCGCCAAACAGGAGCACATACGCGAAATACGCCAATGCCATCACAACTATCAGGGTGGTAGTCTGTCGTGCGATACGAACCGGGTCGAACGTAAGCGCGCCGCTGAAACCGAGACCGACAACAACCGCGAGAGCGAGCATTGTTATCGAAACAGCAATCCAGCCCTTGCGGCGTTTCTCAGCGTCCCGGGCTGCGTCACCTGTCGACGCCGGATGCAGGCCCGCCTGTCCCAGATAGTTCCGCGTCATCCAAAACTGAATGACACCGAATAACATGCCGACGCCGGCTGCGGCAAATCCATAATGCCATCCGTACTGCGGGCTTTGCCCGAGAGTTCCACAGATCAAGGGGCCAAGAAATGCGCCGAGGTTGATGCCCATGTAGAAGATCGTGAAGCCGCCATCCCGCCTGACGTCACCAGGCTGATAAAGCTCGCCGACGATGGCGCTGACGTTCGGCTTCAGGAGCCCGGTACCGAGAATGACCAGCAAGAGACCCAGAAAGAATGTGTGAACGGACGGTATCGCAAGAACGAAGTGCCCGGACATGATGATGATGCCGCCGACAAACACGGCGCGCTGGGCGCCCAACAGCCGGTCGGCCATCCAGCCGCCGGGCAACGCAACAAGATACACGGCGGCGGTATAGATTCCGTAAATGGCGGTCGCAGTCTTGTCGGTCAGGCCCATGCCATCATTCATGATCTGGTCCGTCATGAACAAGACCAGCAGGGCACGCATGCCGTAGTAGCTCAGGCGTTCCCACATCTCCGTGAAGAAAAGGGTAACCAGGCCCCGCGGGTGGCCGAATGCTTCTGCGCCGGCCTTGGCGTCACCGGTTACGGCGGTATCAGTCATAAAAAGCCTCTCTTGGACCGGGGTGCGCGAGAAAAAACGAACTTACCCCCGCAGGTTGCCCCCGCATTAAACACTATTTTATTTCCGGTGCAACCGGTGATCCAACCAGGTCATATTGATGGACTCAGAGCCCACCATATAACCTGGTTGGACCACTAGTAGCGCTAGTCCGCGGGCTGTGCCTCTTCTCCGGAATCTTCTTCTTTGGTCGCGAATATTCTGGCCATCAGGATGCCGAGCTCGTATAGCAGATAAACCGGTACCGCAAGAAGCGTCTGGCTAATGACATCGGGCGGCGTAAGGAGCATCCCGCCGATGAAAGCCCCCAGGAATACATAGGGCCTTGCCTTACCCAGCTTGTCGGGTGTGGTCAAACCGGTCCAGACGATCAGCACGGTTGCGATCGGAACTTCGAACGCCAGACCGAAGGCAAATACGATCGTCGTGATGAAATCGAGAAACAGGGAAATATCTGTCTGTACCTCGACACCGTCCGGTGCGACCGCCGTAAAAAAGCCGAATATCAACGGAAAGACAACGTAATAAGCAAAAGCAATTCCAAGATAGAAAAGGGCAATGCTCGATGCCAGAAGCGGCATGGCAAATCGTTTTTCCTTTTTGTAAAGGCCGGGGGCGACAAAGGCCCACACTTGATACAGCACAATTGGCATTGCGATAAACAGCGCGACAAAAAATGTAAGTTTGAAAGGTGTCAGTAATGGCGATGCGACGGCTGTGGCGATCATCGTATTGCCGGGCAATACCTCTCGCAATGGCTCCGACACCAGTGCAAATATATTTCGCGACCAGGGCACCAATACCAGAAACACAAGGACCACTGCGGCAGCGATCTTCAACAAACGACTACGCAGTTCGACGAGATGGGAAAGCAGCGTGTTTTCCTCTAACGATTCCTCATCTTCGTCTTTACTTTTTTCGGTGTCTTCGCTCACGTTGCTTCTTTCGCCGTACCATCTTCCGGAGTTTCGTCAAGCTCTTCCGATGGAGCTTCGTCAAGCTCTTCTGATGGAGCTTCGTCAAGCTCTTCTGATTCTTCCGGCGCATCATCAGCATCGTCTGGCAATGCGGCATCGCCCATGCCCGTGCCGATACCATCTGCGTCGTGCGCCGGCGAGTAGGTGTCGTCTTCGTCGTTTTTCGGTTTAAAGGGAGGGGGCGGCTTGATGTTTAAGTTTCTATCGAGATCGAGCTCTTCTTCGAGCTGACGTTTCATAACACGGGTCATGCGCCGGGCCTGGCCCAGCCAGCTGCCGAGCTGATTGGCGACGCGCGGCAGGCGTTCCGGGCCCAACACAATGAGCCCAATAAGAAATAGGATTATCAGCTCCCAAAAGCCGATTCCGGACATGATTGATAATCGGCCTAGGTGTGATTTTCTTTGCTGGGTTCATCGACCGGCGTGTTTTCGAAGTCGGCGTCTTTCGACTGCTCACCGATCTGATCTTTAGGTTCCTCGTCTGCTTCGTTCATTGCTGATCGAAATCCTTTGACGGCGCTTCCCACATCCGAACCCAGTGTGCGCAGGCGCTTCGTGCCGAATATGGCGATTACGATCACCAATACGATCAGCAACTGCCAAATACTGACATTGGCAAACATGTTTCAGTCTCCCGGGGCGATGCCCCTTTTCAACAATAATATCAATTATGTTGATAATACTCCGCAGGGCGCAATAAAACTGTGAATTGGGGACAGACCCTTTGCGGTCCGTCCCCGATCAGGACTCCAGCCAGAATGTTACCGGGCCGTCATTCACCAGCGTTACTTTCATGTCGGCGCCGAACTCACCCGCCTGCACGCCAGGAAGCCGGGCATCGCAGGCGCTGACAAAACGCGCGAAGTATTTGTTGCCTTTCGAGGGTTCTGCGGCTTTGGTGAAGCTCGCTCGCGTGCCCTTTCTGGTATCTGCGGCGAGCGTAAATTGCGGCACCGCGAGGAGCGCGAGGCCTTCATCCAGAAGGCTGCGATTCATGCGACCTTCGCTGTCGGGAAATACGCGGTAGGTCAACACCCTCTCGGCCAGTCGGGAGACGTCTGCTTCCGTGTCGTCCCGATGGACGGCAACGAGCACAAGCAGCCCACGGCCGATTTCAGCAATGATTCTGCCATCGACAGAAACGCCGGCTTCGGTAACTCGTTGCAATAATCCGATCATGTTGGAGCCTGTCCTGACGGACGAATAGTAAATGTGAGTCTACTATTCAATAACGCAGGCTTCAGTCGTGGCCCGGCCGTGGCAGTCTGGTCGGGCCGGGCAGGCGGTAAAAAGCGTCTTTTAAGCGAGCAGAGATATTTTTGCCGCGGATGATGCCAGGGACGGCGAATCCGGGGACCACGCCTTTTGTCCGGGCCAGGGATGGGACGGCCCCGGCCGAAAGGCCGGGGTCTTTGCCACTCCTTGTGATGCTCTCCCACAACTCACAAGTTTTCGGCTGTTGAAACCAAGAATAACCCACGACGGGAAGAATGTTAATAAAGTGGGAAATACTTCTTATACATGTGCCTATTTCAAGCCAGTAGTGGGCTATTGGGCGTCTGTGTTCCCCATTGGTTCCTGCTGAAATGGCGACTACACTATGCGGCTTTCCGGACAGACTTGAGGTCAGCGATGAAAAGACGCGAGTTCGTGGGGGGCCTGGCGTTAGCGGCGGGTGTGACGGCCTGTGGCCAGGAGCAAGCTCAATCTGACGCGGGCGCAGACCGGTCGGCAGAGACCTTCGAGTGGAATCTGGTGACATCCTGGCCACCGCGACTGCCAGGACTGGGAATCGGTGTCGATAACCTGGCGGAGCGAGTGGCAAAGGCCTCGAACGGGCGCCTCAAGATCAAGGTTTATGCGGGCGGGGAACTGGTGCCGGCGCTCGAGGTTTTTGATGCCGTGAGCAGGGGCACCGCGCATATGGGTCACGATGCCTCCTATTATCATCGTGGCAAGGTTCCGGCAGCACAGTACTTTACGGCCATTCCCTTCGGTCAAAATGCCAATGAGACAAACGCCTGGATCTACTATGGCGGCGGCTGGGAACTGTGGCGGGAGTATTACGAGCAGTTCAATCTCGTTCCTTTTCCCGCCGGACAGACGGGCGTTCAGATGGGCGGCTGGTTCAATAAGGAAATTAATTCGGTCGAGGACCTGGCCGGCTTAAAGATGCGCATACCGGGCCTGGGCGGTGAGGTCATGCAGCGCGCCGGTGTGACGCAGGTGACGCTTCCTGCCTCGGAAATATTCACCTCACTACAGACCGGCGCGATCGACGCAGCCGAGTGGGTCGGTCCCTACAATGACGTGTCATTAGGCCTGCACAAAGCGGCCCGGTATTACTACTATCCGGGTTGGCACGAACCCGGGCCGATGCTCGAGCTGATCGTCAACAAAGATGCCTGGGAAACCCTGCCCGACGATCTGAAAGCGATCGTCGAGCTTGCCTGTCAGGCAATCAATCTCGATATGCAGTCAGAGTACAACTACGGCAACGCGATGGCGCTGCAGCAGTTAATGTCAGACCCCAACGTCGAAATCAGGCCGTTTCCCGATGACGTGATCGCACTCCTCCACAAATTGAGCACGGAAGCGATAAACGACCTGTCGGCAGAAGATGAATGGTCGGCGCGCATTCAGAAATCGTATTTCGATTTTATGAAAATTTCCGCGCAGAACCAGTTGATTAGCGAACAGGCCTATCTGAACGCGAGAACTCCCTTCCTGTAATCCCGGGCGGCTATTGGCCGTACAACAAACCGGGCAGCCAGGTAACAAGGCCCGGGAATGCGGCGAGTACCAGCAAGGCCAGTAGTTGAATACCGACGAAGGGTATGATGCCCCGATAGATCTGCCCGGTCGTAACCGTGGCCGGCGCTACCCCGCGAAGATAAAACAACGCGAAGCCGAATGGCGGCGTCAGGAACGATGTCTGCAGGTTGATTGCAATCATGATGCCCAACCACACGGGGTCCAGACCCATAGTGAGAAGCACCGGACCTACGATCGGCACGACGACGAAAGTGATCTCGATGAAGTCCAGAACGAAGCCGAGTAGGAACATCACCAGCATCACGACAACCACTGCGGCAAAAGTGCCGCCTGGCAGTGCTTCGAGGATGGCCCTGACGCCATCGTCGCCGCCGTAACCGCGAAAGACGAGCGAAAACAACGATGCGCCGATCAGGATAAGAAAAACCATGCTGCTGATACGAAGCGTGCTTTGCGTAATTTCGCGGAGTCGCTCCAGGGAAAGCGCACGACGTTGCATGGCAATCAATAACGCGCCCATAGCACCGACGCCGGCGGCCTCAGTTGGCGTTGCCAAACCGCCGAGTATCGATCCAAGCACGGCGAATATCAGAATAAGGGGCGGGAACAACGCGCCGAGCACCTTGCCGAGGGAAGCGGATTCATCGCTGGTGTGGGCCGGCATTTCGGACGGACGTAGCCAGGCGATGACAATTAGATAGGCGATATAAAGCAAGACGAGCAGCAGGCCGGGCAGCAGGGCGCCGGCAAAAAGGTCACCCACTGAAACTGTCTTGGGCGAGAAAATACCTTGCGACAACTGTGCCTGCTGATACGCAGATGACATGACATCGCCGAGCATCACCAGGATGATTGAGGGTGGAATGATTTGTCCCAGCGTGCCGGAGGCACAGATAGTGCCGGTTGCAACCTCGGCAGAATAACCGCGCTTCAACATCGTCGGTAGCGAAAGAAGACCCATCGTCACGACGGTAGCGCCAACGATGCCGGTACTCGCCGCGAGCAGCATGCCGACGAGCGTCACGGAAATTCCCAAGCCGCCTCTTAGTGAACCGAACAGGGAACTGAGTGTTTCAAGCAATTCTTCCGCAATGCGCGCTCGCTCGAGTGTCACGCCCATGAATACGAATAGCGGAATCGCAACGAGCGTCTCGTTGTTCATGATGCCGAATATGCGGTTGGGCAGCCCGGACAGGAACGCCGTTTCGAAGCCGCCGCCGATTGCACCGGCAAAAGCGAAGAGTAACGCCGTTCCACCAAGAGAAAATGCAACCGGAAAACCTGCCAGTAATAAGACGATGACAGAGAAAAACAATAAAAGGGCAACCCACTCCATCATCAGCGCTCCCGGATGATCTGTGCGGAGCGCAAAAGCAGCGACAGCCCTTGCAGCGCGACCGCAACAGGCATGATGATGAGGACAGACTTCAGCAGCGGAACAAACGGATAGGGCAGTCCGCCGGAATTACGCGATACTTCCCCGATCGCCCAGGACGCGGCGACATAGTCCATCGATGTATAAACTAAGACAGCGCAGATCGGAAAAATAAAGACCAGGACGCCAAGGAAATCGACCCAGGCGCGATGTTTGTCAGTCATCTTGCAATAGAAGATATCCACCCTGACATGCTGTTCCTGTTGCAGCGTGTAGGCAGCACCCAGCATAAAGACCACAGCATGCATCCAGGTCAGGGATTCCTGCAGCCAGATTAACCCCGTGCCGAAGACATAGCGCAGCACGACAATGATGACGGTGACGATCACCATTAGTAGCGTCAACCATGAAGCGGCCCGTCCAACGCCAATGCTGGTGCTATCGAGAAGATCGCCGAAACCCTTATGGCCGTCAACCACTAGTGTCCTGTCCCGTAAATAAATTGACTAAGTCGGCCACGGTTTTTCACGGCTGGCGGCGTTGCGGCTCCTCGCAATAGCGGCGCAATTACTTGTCGCCACGTCCTGCCAACCAGGAAAAACCGTGCCGGGTTCGGTAAGTTATTTGCGGGACAGGACACTAGTTCGCTTCATTT